>JAABUL010000501.1_pt1 | contig 83317 bp, 66 predicted proteins | sample 5559151 | NCBI WGS metagenome assembly JAABUL01 (sample SAMN10711876, study PRJNA513368) | rock metagenome | isolation source: Antarctica rocks | place: Antarctica: Victoria Land, Pudding Butte sud
TCTATGACTAATAGTCGGCCTCGGAGATTTTTATCCTCCCCAGCCTGACTCTGTAGCAAGGATGCAAGATCTTTCAAGTCAAGTCTCTTGTGGCTCACAACACCAGAGGTAGAGAACTATAGACAGGTTGATTCGTTGTTCATTGCGCGTTCGACTGGGCTATATAGTACAGTGATAAGTTTCTAGGCGGCAAGCAAAAGATCTTTGAGACCGATGCAGAGCTCAAGTAGAGTCTCAGGCTTCTATCGAGTAAATCATTCAAGCTTCACTCCCTACACCGTCTTTCTGATTTGCAGCGTGGCAGTCTCACTTCTGCTGCCCCGCTTTATGCAGCCAAACAGCCAAACAGCCAAACAGCCAACTGTCCTTTTCACTCTGTCTCCAAGACATCATAATATAGGACCCAACGACTTATCCGTCTCTAATCTTTCAACTCTCTGTCCCCTTGTCGGATTACCAGTGGCATTCTAATTGCTTTCACGTGCCGTTCTTACTCCGATGGGTACGATATCGAAGTTCGTTGAGACCTTCCGTCGCGATAGGGAGGTTTTCGCGAGAATAGAGAAAGAGGTGGAAACGCTTTGCAAGGAGAAGCTATTGGACCACAATATCAAGTTCTTATGGCAATCGCGCGTGAAAAAAGCTGCTTCACTTCACAAGAAGTTGGAAAATCGCGGTAATCTATATGCAAACGAAAATGATAATGTCGCTGATGTCAAGGATCTGGTGGCTGGACGAGTAATTGTGACACGCTGGAAGGATTTCGGACTTGTTGAGGAGATGATAAAGAAGAACTTTAATATCCAAGGTCGAAGTCAACATCCGAAAGCAGAGGAAAATCTAGTCACCTTGTCAGCACGGTTTCGTGGCTATGATGGTCTCCATTTTCATGTCACACGGCGAAACTCCCGAGACGAACGATACGGCGACTTGCTTATTGAGATTCAAGTAATGTCCGCATTTAGGTGGATCTTTTCCACATTGGAACACGATATCATATACAAGAAATCGAATGGCGAACCTGACAAAATCTTATTGCTGAACCTTGAGATGCTTGAAGGCATTGATCGGTTTTGTTCTGACTCCAATTAGCCCTGCCATGAACCACATGACGCTAGTCCAGACCAGCAAATCAGAATAAGAGAATTCGTACGCGAGAAAAAGGATATAGTGTCTGAAGAAGTGGAAAATCAGAAACTGTTGGAATACGAGGTCATATGGGGGCATATTGACATTTTGGTTGTTGTTGTTAGGAGGCTATCTAGGAGGAAGGTGAAAACTCTACTGGCGGGCCCCAGCCCTACCAGCCCTATGAAGGCGGAGATTACTATCTCCCCTATTTCCAACAGAAACAAAACAAGAAGATTATTTCATGGGTATCGAAATCCGACGTTGAAAACGATCACAGCCTGGTAAGAAGAACGCTTGGGCCGCATTATAGAGGCTCGAGACAATGGCTCCGACCACAATATGACGAATGGATTGTGTCCTCCGAAAACGAAGTTTTTTGTCTTGCTGGCTCAGGTTCGTAAGCTTCATTCTTACAACTCTGATACAATCTAGATTCTAACAGTTAGTGACGCCTCTATAGTTGGTACAGGCAAAAGTTCGTTGGTGTAAATATCCTCTCCCCTTTGATTGCGTGACTAATTATAGCTGATTGTTGTATGACAGCTTCCAAATTATCGAATGACATTTCGAACGTATTCAGTCAAGGGAAGAAGAGCGCCTCGTTTCTTCAACTGTTCTGGCAAGAAAGGTCCGAAAACTAAGACGCTTGAAGTGCTTCACACTCTTATCGCCCAGCTTGCTGAATTCGTCACTGGTGTGTTCGTTTCAGCCTTAGTCAAAAAGAGATACGGAAACGGTAACTGAAACCCGATTGAGATACATGAATGTTCAAAACTTCTTGCAGATCTCGCAAGTGAGTACCAAAATACTACTATCATTGCCGACGCGCTCGACGAATGCCAGGACCATGACGCGCTTCTCCTCAACCTAGAAGAGGTTTTGAAGATGATTCACGCAGCCGGTAAAGCGGTCAAACTATTCTTGTCGAGTCGAAACCAAGTGGATGTCAGTGAATGCTTCCCAAGTTGTGAGACGTTAAGACTCGAACATGTAGTTGCCTTAAAGGAAGAGGACATGATAAGGTTTGTGCAGGCACAGGTCAAAGAAAGGAAAAAATTAGGCTTAGGGTCTCGCCTTCTTAAGGGTAAACATCCGGAATTGGAGGACAGGCTCATCGAGGTGTTGGTAAAACACGCTCAAGGAATGCAAGTTGCTTCTGTTTGATTCTCTCTCACTGGTCAATCTCTAATATGGGTTTGTAACGCAGGTTTATGTGGACGAAGCTTCAGCTTCAATTGATTTTTGGTCCACATGCTCGAAAGAAGCATCGAAATGATATAATCAAGAGACTTGAGAAGTTGAAGCTATGGAACGGAAATGCAAAAGATGACGTGCTGTACAAGATGTATGATTCCGTATGTGAAGATAACACAGAGAAGAACTTGAACAGTCGAAAGTTTGCCTTCAGAGCTTTCAAATGAATGATATGCGCCATGCGACCTTTATCGATCAAGGAGCTTGCCGAGATTGCATCGATTGGCGACGACGACGCCAAGGATGAAATCACAGTGGAAGAACTTCTTCTACTTTGCAGCAATTTCATTATCTCGGATTCCGGCGGAATCGCTCAATTCCCACACTCGTCGGTTCGAGAATATCTGGAGACACGGGAGATCGACGAGATTCATGAGTATTCGCCAGAGCAGGCACATACACAAGTAGCCGTAACGTGTCTAGCATACCTCAGTCATCCTCAAACTCGTATTACGGAATGCAAAAAGTCAGAAAGGGATGCACTTGAGTATCCATTGCTGTATTGGATTGATCATTTGGCTGCTGTAGTGCCTCAGAACAGATCAAAGCTTCTGCAACGTCTCTACAGCGAGTTTCTGTCCGAAAAACACGGAAGATCTCTCTCTGTTGATTGGTTAGAGATCTTATCACAACGCTTTAATGACGGCTCCGGGCAACTCTCGCGTGTGGAAGATGCTGTCTCCAAACCCCAAAACCTGTAGGATGCATATGGGGATTGATTGATATGATACCTGAATCATCAATGACGACTGATAATCTGAATAAGACGAATTTATATGATAAATCATCATTGATACTTGCTATCTCTTATGGACATTGCCATATTGTTACGCTCCTACTGGACAAGGGTGCGGACGTTGATCTGGTTACAGAATATGGCGACTGGAGTTTTGAAGGCGCTATCGCGCTGCAGACACCATGTGAAGCTAGTTTCGAGGCTATCGGTGGATTGTTACTCGATAGGGGAGCGAACATCAACGCGCGATATGGGAAAACGCAGGTAGAGATTTGCGTTTGCACAGCCTCGTATGAAACATATTCTTTCCGTGTAGCTACATCTGATTTCAATCAGAAGCTGAATTTCGTCGCATAGAAATCTTCACTTTCCCCGATTCGGGAGGGGGGCTGTCCGGCAAAGAGTTGGTGGCGGGCTACGAAGAGAAGAAGAAGAAAGGGTGTAGGGAAAGTGGTTCTCGTGTACTTCGTACGGAATAACAATGTTGGAAACAGGGCTGAGGGGAGATGGTCATCTCCGCCTTCATAGGGCTGACAGGGCTGGGGCCCGCTAGTAGAGTTCTCACCTGCTCGCTCCTACTCCGTCGATAGACTCCCACGACTCCTAACAGCAACAACGCCGATATCAATATGCCCCCATATCATATATGACCCCATATTCATAGATCTGAGGCGCAGTCAAGATCTAGTCTACCGCAATCCTAACGCGGCCGCAGCAACCTCTGCAATCTTAATCGTTAACATTGCAGTCTAGTAGAAGCTTCAAGCTCTGCCAGATTCATGTATATAAAAGTTTAAGCTCGCCCTTCTCTTTCGCTCTTTGTCTTTTTCGTTTTGTACATTATCTGCTATATGTCCTGTACTTGGATCCTACCTAGTAACCCAAGGAATATCATCTTTCAATTGATAGTTCCTAGCCTAGTCCCTGACATCAATCAACTAATCAATCAATCAATCCCACCAACGGGGCTAAGCACCGTCATACGGTCAAAGAACTCCCACCACCATTTGCAATTCTGCATCGAATTCGCAGGTATTGTTTACTGAGCAAAAGTCATCCCACTACCAACGCAAAACTTTTCCAATAATGTCCGACGCGTGGTTTAGTAAAGAAATACTTCCCGAAGGGCCAGATGGCGACCCAGAAGACGGCTGCCACCCGACCCAAGCGCAGGCGCTGAAGGACTACTACCACAAGAAAACAAGCGCAAAGGAAGCAGCTCAAGCCATCACGCAGTCCACAATAGACTCCGAAGACCCCGGCGACAACTCGTACCGTCTCTGGGGCCTTCTCACAAATGCTCTCGTCGAACTGCCCGCAGCGCACACCCCAGCCCTGATCCAACTGCTCGATGCCATCCAAAATCTCCCCGAGCCAGACATGACGGCCAGACGCACCACAGAGAGGTCTTGGGATGGCTTCCGGCGGGATCTGGTCAACTTCGGCCACATGTGGGCCGACTGCTACAAGTCCGACAACTGGCGCCCCGATCTGGCCGCCAGCGATCCGGCCAACCGCGCAGAATTACGAGCCGAGCATATCAAGCGAGCCGATATCGAAGCGCGCCTGACCGTCGCGGACGTCGGTATATTTCCCATGGACTGGGCCTACGAGTGCATGGCCGATGCGCTCGAGCACCGAAGCGCCGGGCTGGACTTTGAGGTCCCGGCCGCGGCCAGGTGGATTGCCATTGTCGGCAATCAAATGTACGCCGGAGCAGTTGGCGGCGAGGAGAGCTGGGCTTTGAAGAGGCCGCGTGATTTCGGAAAGGAAAGCAGCGCGATGAGCTTGGAGCGGTGGGCATTCTGGAAGAAGCGCTTGGGGGAGTTGGCTCAGCAATGCGAGGCGGTGCGGATTGCGGCAGAGGGTGCGGTTCGAGAAATGGAAGCCTTGGAGCGCAATTCGCCCTGGCAGCGAGTAGAATTTTCATGTTCCTGAGGTGTCAGTCAGTGTGGTAGCCAAAACGGAACACGCAAAGTCCGCCGTAAGGCTGGACCCTTCCGTGGGGCGAGTGAGTATTGACCTTACCAGCCATCGGTAAGTAAGCGGAATGATAGGGTACAGTAATCTTGCAGTAGAAGGCCTTCGCCAGCCCTAAAGAAACAAATATGCCGGCCGAATTCGTTAGCTAGAACTCGATTGAACCCGGATTAACTCATCACCAATTTCACACTCGGGTGGAAGGTAATTTACGGAATCGCAGGAATGAGCGTATATTACATTAAGCAACTAAGGAGCGTATTGGCATGCATGCCACACCACACCCCACCCCCCCTTCGCAGCCATCAACCCCCCTATCCACACCCGATTTCCCACTCCCACTTCCATCCGCTCGCCAGCACCATCTCCTCAACCCTGTGCTGCACCTCTCTAATCATCACCCTCACCCTCACTACCGCCATAGCCCCACTTGTCGTTGTTCTTGCAATGCGGCTTCTTCCAGTAATAATCGAAGCCGCCCTCGCAAGAGTTGTAGTATCTGGATTTCTATTAGATGGCTTTACTTCTGGGTTGGTGGGTGCGGAAGTTTAGAGAAGCGAGGACAGGTAAGGAGGTAAGGAGGTCAGGAGTGGGAGTTTGGAGGAAGACGTACCCGCCGTATTTCTTGCCGCAGTTATCGTTCTTGTACTCGCATTTATGGCACTCGTCTTCCTTGCAGTAGGGTTTTGGGTAGCATTGGTCGAAGGACTCGTAGCAGGAGTTGTAGGATCTTTGGATGGCCGTTGTTAGTTTGGTGGGCGTGGTTGGTTTGGAGAGAAGGTGGAAGGAAGGTTTGGGAGTTGGGGTAGGGTAGGGTAGGGGTGAAGTGAGGGGAGGGTAGATTGGGTGAAGGTTGGTGGTTAGTAGTGATGCCACATGATGGTAGTGACGGAAGATAAGGCGGGAGTACTATGTGCATCGATGGAAGAGATCTGGGGTGGATGTATGGAAGAGAAACATCATACCCTCCGTATTCTTTTCCACAGTCATCGTACTTGTACTCGCACTTATAGCAATTGTCACCCCACTGCTGGTTGGGCATAGCAGAGACGAAGCCGGTGCAGAGGAGCACGGCGACGCTGGCGAGAGCTTGGAGCTTCATGATCGCTTGTTTTGGATTGATAAATGGACAGATGCTTTGGTAGATAAGGTGTTTTCTGATTGCCTGGAGTAGTGGAGCGAGTGAGGATGATGAGAAATGATGGGAAAGGAGCCTTCTCTTATACTTGTTGAGAATGTCACGATCTTGAAACCTCGATCAGGAATAGTCTCGTCAATAATACGTGCATGCCTCCCAGCAACAATGATTCCTGAGTTCCAAGGGCCAGAATCCTGAAATTTTGAGGCAGGAGAAACGCCAAGCCAATGGCTGAAGAAAGAAATTCGCATGATGGTTAAGATTCAGCTTCTCCTCTCGACATATTCCCTTTTCGACAGCGTCGGCGAGCTTTGAGTTCTTGAAAGAGCGACCACAATGCAAGACTACGACATGAAACAATAGAGTTTGCATATACGAAGCTGGACGGCGTCCCGCGGAGGGTAAGGAGATCTCGATGTAAAAGTTTGAGGAGAGATAGTAGCGGCTGACAAGGCTGTGACCGTGCATGTGGGGAGATCAGCCTCGTGAAACTTGATTTGGGAAGAACCCCTCATCTTGAGAAAGTTACATTTCGGCTGTGCCGTCCTCTCCATGGAGGAAGAAAGGGTGGAGTAAGCCATTCGGGAGGCTTGAGAGGAGTGATCGACCAAGAGAAGTAACAGAAATTGACACGCCAGAGAACGAAGAAGAGATTCATTGGATCTTCTGACCACACGTTACCGAGATTACGAGGTTAGTAGGCAAAGGACAGCTTGTGAAGGCATCGCCGTCTATACCAAATCCTGCAAGAGAATGAGAGTTGCCAAGTGTTCGTGGCTGGATCAGACTTCGGCGTGGAGAGCCTTGCCCGTGTCAGGACTGGGATTATCGAGACTGAGCGACCCTTCCTTTCGGCAGCTACGGGTATCCCCGTCCGCCAGATGCTCACTCTGCCGAGCTAACAATTCTGTGCTTTCAAGTCTTCCGCGGTTCTTTTTGTGTGGGTTTAGGTTTAGGTCTCAGATTAAATGTTGCCGATGACGGGATCTGAAGGGGTACAAAGTTTGCCCCTAAGGATTGGATCAATAAAAGAAAACTTTGTGACGTTTTGGCAGACCGTTGGGACTGTTCGGAAACCCACCGACAACCGTCACAGCTCTTGGACATGAGATACTGTACACCAGGCAATTCACTGGACCAGGGGGCAACGTGGGCGTTAATGTGTGGGGGATGCGCATCGAAGAGGGTTCTTGGACATCAGGAAGCACAGCAAGGCTCATGTACCCCACAACTGACGGAGTAACCTCGTATGGTGGACTTTCGTGACCGAGCAGCTCCCTAAGCTTTGCTAGGAAAACATAGCCGCATGGAACGAAAATCCTCCGCCGAAAGGGGAATTGAGGCTTGGTCAGGCGAACTCTAATCGTCACATCGGCCACGCCGAAAGAAACATAATTCGACGACTTGATATTCATTAGTCACATTGATATTGAATTGATCACGGATCGATTTTCTCTTCCCTCTCGGGAAAAAGCAAGGTACCTGATCGTGCTGTTTCTGTCCTCGTGTCCCAGTCTTGCCAGACGGTTGGTTGGGTGGACCATCAATCGTGCTCCGCGTTCATCTAGAGTATGCACAACTTTCCTGTCGACGAATCATAACGTGCTACACATCGGAGAACGTTCAAAGATCAAGTTAAGAGCGTGAAATACTGCCAGACGGGATGTGCAGTTAGGTTGCCAGCTGACGGAATAACGATCCGGGGGGATTTTCATTGCGAGGTTTGGCCTCGAATTTAGTAAGCACTGGCGCTTACCTTAAGTGGTGATAGGAGGTCGCTAAGGTACCTCCTTACGGAGTAGTGTGTAACAGTTTAATGCCTTTGCCTCAGGAGTCAGGCTGCTTTGCTTACTGCGTAAGGCTGTGGCCGAAAGTATGCTGGATGAAATCTACAAAATCGACGCGACCTTTTTATCCCGAAATGCAGCCGATGACAATCATTATACTCTGGGCAGAATTGGCTCGCATAACATTGTCCTTGCCAGCCTACCCTCTAGGTCAACAGGTTCTGTATCTGCCGCCAACGTCGTGAGCCAAATGCTATCCACCTTTCCATCGATTAGACGTTCTGGATTTGGTTTGGTGGTGGGAACTGGGGGTGGTGCTCCCAGCCCAGAAAACGATATCCGTCTTGGTGATGTTGTTATAAGCGAGCCGGTAGGACGCTTCGGAGGTGTCATCCAGTATGACTTCGGGAAAACAGAAGCAGAAGGCAAGTTTCGTATTACTGGTCACCTGAACCGCCCACCAGCCATGCTCCTAAATGCGGTAATGGGCCTGAGATCGAAGCCCGAAGGGCTAATCACGAGATCACAAAGCACCTGGACGTCATGTTTGAACTTTGAACAGAATCCACGAATGCAAATAGATTGTTCCCGTCACGAGAATCTAGTCGACCAACTGTTTAGCGCGGAATGTCAACACCCTCTCAAAGAACCCACACGTACAAAATGTAATACCAGCGAGTTGGTGCATCGACCGCCTCGAGCTGAAGAGGAGCCTGTAATCCATTATGGCCTAATGGCCTCTGCTAACCAAGTTATGAAAGACGGAGAAACTCGGGATCGGCTGACGAAAAAAGAGAATGTCAAATGTTTTGAGAGGGAGGCAGCTGGTCTAATGAACACCTTTCCGTGCCTTGTGATAGGCAGAATCTTCAATTATTCGGATTCGCACGAAAACAAGTCTTGGTATTGTTATGCCGCTGCTGTTGCCGGCGCTTACGCCAAAGAGCTGTTATGCACAATGCCAGCTGGTAGGTCAATTTTAGTGTCGAAGGCTGTCATGCTTAACATCAAGCCAACAGTATCCCAACTATAAAATCTAAAGCCTCAGATCCGGCTTTCATGGTACCGTTTAATAGAGATGCAAAATTGATTCAGTCTACGACGATAGCTAGACTGGAGCATCAACCATTGGCTTTGCAGGAAGTCACAGAAGTCACAGAAGTCACAGAAGTCACAGAACCATCTTGTAGATATTGAGAAGAACACCTGCGCACACCAGTGTTTCGGGTACATGCTAGTACGCTGGCGAAGTTCGAGCAATCTTAGGCAACTACTGTACAAAAGCTACCACTTTTCGAGTACAACTTCTAGAAACATACGCACCCGAGGTTGTGTGTCCCACTGGTCGAGTGAAAAGACGTTGAAGAAGACAGCGGCCGTTTCCTTTACACTGTTAAGAAACGCGGATAACACAGAGACTTCCTTCGGCTTCATGTTTGAGCCAGCATTTATTGGACCATGCCGCAGCCTCTAGCCGATTATGAGCTCATACATCAACAATGGTAAGGGTGTGTGTCTCATTGACCAGAACGTTAACTAGGAGTTGATTAACGAGCGGAGGGAGTGGAGACGACAATGGGAGATGCGCCGCATCTGCTTCTTGGATGACGTGTGTAGTCTTGTATGTATTTATCTCAGCAAGTGAAGCGGGACGAGTGAGGTTACGGATCACTCACCCCAGAGATGTCCTATGATACTGGGAACTGAGCCTTTCCCCTGGGGACTGAAGTCAACGGTCTGTTATACTGAAGGTCATCAAACAAAACTGATAAATACTGTGGTCGAAACCTCTCAACTGACAGTTGACAACTCGGATGCGATCAAATTCACTGTCCACTAATTTGAGCCTACAACCAACATACTTTTGCTCATTGGAAAGCTAACGACAGGCGGTAGGAAACGAACAATGTCAACTCAGTCGTTTAGCAGGTATGGTGGCCGATTACTTGCCGCATAGGAAGCGTATTTTACCGTTTACTAATCCCATTCCCTAGCCCTACACAAGGAGCACGGTCTCAACTCCTAGGCCTCACCGCCATTTTAAAGCCTCGAGTTATCGGCCCGGGCATTCCGCTTTGACCGTATCACTCGCCCTCGCAGTGTCATTTGATTCCATATCTTCTCAGCTCACTCCTATGGCCTGTTGTGACAATCCACTAGTTATGGGGCGTGCGTGGCTTCTTCTAATTCAGCTACGGCTCGGGTCGTAGGATACGCCTGCCGGATGGAACGGGTGACATGCTATTGCTAGGCTTGAGCCAGATTCTGTTTCCTGGCTGGAGGTTTTGGACAAACATCAGAACATATTTGTCTGACCACTATATCAAACTTACCAGGGTGAACGCTGGGGACAAATACCCTCGGAGGGGGCGAAATTTTTGTCAGTGCTCTCTTCGATTGGCAGGTGCTCCTTCCCTGATATGCCCTTATGTAAATAAGCCTTTCTAGCTCAATCTTTCAATGAGGAAAAAAGGCTCCCTCGCCTGCGTTGCCTTTCAACATGTAGCCACACAGTACAGGATAATGTAGCTGTTATAAACCTTACAACAATATTGCTGCCATTGTAAGCAAGCTGAGAGATTGCCTTCTAATGGTTTTCGTACAATTTGGTCCTTATAATCGACTAGGCAGTCCTGAAGACGGGCGTAGCCTTCTCGCTTGGTACTTGGATAGTTGTTAAGAAGCATACCGATCAAGCAGCACAGCCAGCGAATTCTAGGCACGGACTTCCTTACACATTCCACCAAATCCGTTGTTCAGGTTCTCATAGAGGTTCCTGGATTCCTGAATTCCCTAGAACCTCAATGCGGCTTTAATATTATGAAATTAGCACGCTTAGATTGCCTGCAAATGGCCATTGAATAGACATTGTTACTTATAACAGCTTATCTTCTCCCAATGCTTCGCAGGAATGACAGATCAGATGTATACATCAGACTTCCTTGATCGCTCTTGCTTTTGACGTTGGCCTGAACAGCGACACTTCTTGTCTTGGGCTTGCAATATATATAGTATGTTGCTCTGGTTCTGCAACAATTCTGTCGGCGACAGGCAGCAGGACATTGTCACGTCTCTATTGCTTATTGAGCGGACTGGTCGACCTCTTAAAGTGCACCTGTCTTACTATTCCTGATTGCGACAGATATCTGTTGAAATATGCTATAGATACCTGAATAGGATTGTTCCAAAATGTGTTCACGTTTTGGTCGATTCGTCAACTAACAATATCTACTGTCGAATTCTGGCTGAGGATATCTCGGAAAGACAAATCATGGTGGAAGAACGCACCTTCGATCTGTACCCACAATAATTATTAAACTTGTTTGATTAACAAGGTATATAATTTACGGGAGTAGTTGGATTGCAGGCTGAGAGAGCTACCCTGGGCCCTACAGTCAGCCCGGAGTCAGCTTACAGTACTTGAAGGCGACCGAAAGACTTTACAAAGCTGTCAATCGCTATATTTCACTCGGTTCTATACTGCAGCCTTCAAGCCCTACAAGTCCAAAATACCTTTGAGATCAAGGTACTTTGAACAAGCAGAGATTTCTGTTTTGGTTATCCACTGGAGTATATTATACCAAATCACGAGCTTCTCGAAACCTTCATTGCGTGTTCATCTGGGGTGGTGATCAAAACGACCAGTTGGGTACAGAGTGAGTGCAATAGTAAGCAGGAATGTCAGACTTGCATACAATAGCATTGACGGTGTGCGTAACACATGTAAGGCTGCAGCGTAGTGCATGGAAGCTAATCCACGATCTGCGCAGTCTTCAGGGCTGCATACAATTAATCATGAGTGCCTCTACTTCGATAGTCAACGACGTGAGATGACGCACATCTGGATACGCAGGTGTTCTGGGTTCAGTTACGGATAATCTGTATACCACAATCCTTTCGACCTGACTCTCCTCTCCCTGCTTGGTTTGAATGCTGGATGCGTAGGTATCGGAGAGATTCTTACCTGATCTCAAAGATTGTCACAGTATGCAAGGCATACCTTGTCGTTGCGCAATCTTTTGAAGCACACCACCCTGCTTCACGACTTCTGATAGGCTAAACTCCTTGTATAGCTGCGGATTCGGTTCGCCTTCCCATACCGAGACCTTGGCAACCACTCCTTCTCAGCTTATGTGCTGACTACCTGATGCCTAATGTTGATCAGACGAGGGAGCAACTGGTACGAGCAGGCACTGACTTGTACGGACTAAGTGGCCTATCATACCAAAAAGGGAGCCGCTAATCTAGGATTCCCAGGAAGATCCTTTCTTATCAGTCTTGATGCTCGCCTTACACCTTTGTATGCTCACTATTGCACCTCTTAGCCTGACCTTGGAAGTGTGCTTGAAACATCTGACATGCTTCACCGTTGGCGTTTTTGCTATGGTTATGTCTGACTATTCAATTCATGGAGAGGCTTACAACCTCAAACCTGGCCATAGCTTTGCTTGCGCGTCGTGTCACAGATTTCCAACTCAATCAAAACATTATTCATTACTGCGTAACATTTCTTATTGTATGCAATTCTATCATAATCGCGCAAGTCCTGAACCTGAGCGCACACAATGCCTATCAATGCTCAACCAACTCGAGGGCCAAAATTAAGACATTCCTGCGACGCCTGCAACATCGCCAAAGTTAAGTGCAGTAAAGCCCGCCCCGCGTGTGTCCGCTGTCACTCGCATCAATTGCAATGTATCTATGGGGTGTCTATGCGGTCTGGCAAACATCCAGCAAGTCGAAACAAAGTACCAAAGCATCTACCAGTATCGCAGCGGTCGAGAATTACATCGCATCAAGGGGCAGTCTTTGAAGGTTCGGCTATTTCAATATTGGCGGAGAAAAGCGTCTTTTTCGAGCACACAGCGCCGTCACTGGTCGAACCCATCCCCTTGCATGATAACAGGCCAAATATCCTTCAAGACATTAACGGCTTGTATAATCTCGAGAGCTTGATGAGTGTCGATGGCCAATCTCACCAGAGCTACTCTGAATCCTATGGTGGAGATATGTACGAAGGAGATCAGTCTCATCCATTCTGGAGCAATACTCAGAGCATACCGCAAAACGTATTCTCCACCGAACAACCACCACCGATACCTCTTGTTACCCCTATAACTCCTGAAGCACCATCAGCAATCCTTTCAAGAACCGTGCAACCACAGTCCAAAGCCACCGCTCTCTCGTCCTGCTTTTGCAACCAGAAGATATTGCAACAGCTTTTCGAACTCTCTAGAGGATTCAGCGTATCGCCCTCTTTTGATGTTACTCTAAATCAAAACAAGGAGGTCATTACTCTGTGCCAAAACATCCTCAACGACCACACCTGTTCCCAACATGACGCGCCTTATGTCCTGGCCTTTGCCGCCCTCATCGCCAGAATCATTAGCGTCTACGAATCCATCTATGCCAAACACCACCAAAGCGCACCTTCTTCAGAATCGTCAATGCGTTCAAGAAGCAATACCTGGAGCGGCGACGACGGCGCTTCCATTTTTGCCTCGGAAATGGACGATAGTGAGAGCTTGTGCAGCTCTGCCAACCCGAGCACCTTTAAAACCCACTGGAGCACGCCATACCCCTTCACCCTCTCGCTGCCCAGCATGGAAACGGGGAGGATAGCTACAAAACCTCTTCACTTGACGCTGGACGCACATAGACTGGGTCATGAGGACGAGGAAAGTCTGAAGATGAACATTCTCAAGATTGAGCTTTCCAAAGTCGGCGATCTAGTAAAAGCCTTTGGGCAGAGATATGCTGGCAACAGTTCAAAAACGCAATATGAGGCCAAGGTTAACGAGGATATGGTATCTTTTTTGCAGATGAGGCTGCGGGATAGTCTAAATATGCTGAGCGGCCAAAAAAGGTAGTGGTAAGACATGCAGCTCAAGGAGCTCGACCAAATTCATTTTATCGCGAAGAGTATTTTTTCCGACAAACCGGACTACAGCCTTTATCTTTTGTGTCTATAGTTTCCGTTACGATCGCATGAATAAAGAACATCTTAGAGAGCATTATAGACATGTTGCAATATTGCGACTATTACTCGCATCTTCGTATCTTCTATTCCGAGGGTCGTCGAGCGCAGACATGAGAAGTTTATTGATAGATATACTAGACACCACAAGGCGATTCAAGCTTATGAATCACTTCAACGCGAGTCAATATCTCATTTTCTTATACACATGCCATTCCTGCGCCATTATCTTCCAGCAAATATTGATATATGAAACTGAAGGCAGACAAGCCTACTTGAGAAGCGATGCTTCGAGCACCTAATATAAAAACGGCAGTACTCAGTACAGCACTTCAATAAAATTCTTCTAAGCTCATCAAACACTCTATTCTATCACATCACTTAGGATTGCAAGCCTATATCATAGCTTCGACTATCACAGAGCCCCTATCTAAGCCAACCCGGTCCTGGGCTTCGAATCCCTGGAAATTCACAATAACCTTTGCTATTCCAAATCCCTAGATGAAGAACAACCCACTACTAACAGGATGCGAACAAACAAAGAAGAAACGCCCACCCTCCATCCTTTCTCCCTCTCCCTCTACGAAACCACCACCCAAAACGCCACCCGCCCACTCCTAAAACCATCATCAAGCACATACGTAATCCCGAACCCCGAACCCCGAACCCCAAAGCCAACAGCCAACCCACCTCCTTTCATCAAGTCCCCCTATAACCCATCCTAGAAACTCAAATACGATACTTCACGCCGCTATCCGTCCTCCCTGCCAGATATCTGCAATGTCCCAGGCCCTGAGGGTATTGACTGTGAGAGTGGGGGTAGATGTGGAAAGGCGGGTGAATAGGGCGGAATTGAGGGGAGGGGTTTGGCGATGGGAGGGTGGGTCTGGTGCAGATGCGACATAACGCAGGGTTTGCTGTTTCTTGAATCGATGAGGCTTTGCAAGGACTGGGACAGAACGAGACAGAGCGGAGAATGGAACATTGATGAAAGATGTCACGAAGCACGATTACCTAAGCATTTTGATCAATGAGAAGATACATATCGTTGAGTCGGCATTTGCGCAAATCGACCGCTGTTCTAATCTATTCCGTTTCGCTCCAAGACATTCTCACCCGTCAAGTTCATTCAAACGCGCCCAACCCGGCCCTCGCAAGTCCATAAGAGACAGAATGAGAGGCGGAGAAGAGAGAAGAAATACAAAACCTACGTGTAAGCCCTCCCAACAAATCAACTTACCGCCCCCGCAATTTTCCCCTGCATAATACTACAACGATCCGCCGCCTCAATCTTCTCAACAACCAAGCTCTCCTCTCCGCCCATTAACCGATTTCACCCAGCATCCGATGATTCAGCAGCCACCTTGACTCTTTCGGATCATCATCTCGATACGCCGGCCTCGGGCTGTCAGACGAGCTACAGACGCTGTCCGTAGTCCAGATCATGTGTGTCTTGGCGCCCTGCCGAGAGGAGAGGGCACGGCATTGTAGACGTTGAGGGTATCGAGGGAATGGGGCAGGAGCCATTCCGGAGGGGGCTGTTTGCCTTGGCCGAAGAGACCGATGGTGTCGAAGAAGGCGTACAGGCTTGGCGCGAGCTTCTCCAAAGTGATGGGGAAAGGGGTTCGGAAAAGATCAGGCGGGGCTTTCTTTGCCTTGCTGAGTGAGTTGCTGCGCCGCGTCGTATGTGCGAACTGTTGAAGCAGCGATAGGTGTAAGTGTGTAGATTCTATAGAGGTGAAGGTTCAGCTAACTAAACCAACAGATACCCTTGACTAACCCGATTAGGATAGGCCCTGAGCATCACGTGCATCAACACTCCCTCTTGCGCAGGCCTATCCTAGACCTCGCTGCCGCCAATTTTGATGCTATTCAGAAGCTCCCTTTGCCAGAAAGCTTCCTCTGCAACCAATGCAGCCGGAAAAACACTCCCTCTGACCAATTAGCTCCCTCTGAAGCCATGTAACCTGCCATTTGCCATAGGTGTTGACGTTGACCGAAGCCATCCTAGCTCCTATTGAATGAACCTTCCTGATCCAGTCAATGCCTTTTGTTAAGGACTTTGTATTGACCGAAGCCATCCTAGCTTTTATTGACCGAAGTCATGTTGGAATACGAGGTCAAATGGGGCATTTTGGTATGTAGATTGTTGCTGTTAAGAGTCTATCTACCTAGGAGCGAGCAGGTGAAAACTCTACTAGCGGGCCCCAGCCATATCAGCCCTATAAAGGCGAAGATTACTATTTCCAACAGATTGTTCCAAAGTGTGTTCACCTTTTGGTCGATTCGTCAATTAACATGATCTACGAGCTTGACAGATTGAACCGTTGCTCGTAACAGCAGTCTCAGTCCTTGTGCTGCTTGGTCATATCGTCATTCAGGTCTATGGCATGATAGATTTCACCAGTCAACATCTCAATAATCATGTGCATTTGAGGGCTTCAAGTGATAGCACCATACCTTTCGTTGGCCATATCAGCTGAACAAAAGATAGCCTACTTCGCCGCCAATAGCGATGATATTGAACGCGGTCGCCAAAATTGTTACCTGGTACTTGTACTTGAGGTTGATAGAGTACGCCTTCGAGAACATTCCCACGCCCACGGTATTCGCCACTCTAGCCAGTGATCTCACGACTAACGTCACATCGTCGTCAAGCTCGGCCACATGTGCTCCCACGGGTTATGAACCATGCTGCCCCAATTGCGATGACAATGCCGTGGTAACAAATGTAAAGGGAATCCTAAGGCGAACAACCTTCGGGCAGGTTGTCCTTGTGTTGGCGATGGTCCGCCTCCATATAAGGCTTACTTCAATGATAGTCAAGGATATTCGACGCCCAGGCTCTGTTTCTCTGTTTGGCAACCTCCCAGACCTTGGGAGTTCTGACTCCTGGACTGCCAAATTTTTTCGACGAGGTTACGTGTACTTCCCCGAGTACGACGGCTTGCGCGACTTATAACCATAAGGTCAGAAGAGGTATTATCCCTGATGCGACCACAGCACCGGAATTGATGGGACGGCAAGGTCCTGGCTTAACTTGTATCGGGCAATGTCCTCAACCCAACCCCTGCAGGTCCAGCAGTTACGTGTAGCTGTGTTGCTTAGGCTTAGAAATATATGTCATTGCGAAATATTTGAAACGGGCAAAGAAAGGACAGCGGCCTGGAGCAAGTTGTTCAATACTCGCCTAGCTGTCTGCTTCGCATCATGTAGCTCTTGCCCATGATCCGCCCTGTATATCTTGCAATGATACACTTGTCTCGGTTTCTACCCGTATTGACTTTGAAATCGTCTGTGGCCAGGTTTCTGCGGTCGCTCAGGTTGGGAAAAACACCTAAGATATTGTCAATTGCGAAGAGCCTTGCATGAGGTCGAGGGCAGGGCCGGGGGCCCAGCGGAGCATGACTTCATTCGGCTCAGGCGGCGATGTATTGCTGGCTTTGTGCTGTATCAGTATATTTATCTAGGGCATTTTTCCCGTGAGGGAGAAAAAAGGAAGGAGGGAGAGAGGGGGTTAGTTGGGTGGGAGGGACATGGCAGGAGGGAAATGGGAGGAGAAGGGATGTTATCGGCGCTGTTGAGGGTGTTGGAGGTGTTTTGAAGGAAGCCTTTGTTTGGCGCGATGCCGAGGGAGAGGAAGAAGTGTTTGGTTGCGGCAATCGTTGTTTGCCAATAGCTTGATGTTGATATTATTGTGGCAGCAGTGTGGAGGTGAAGGAGTTGGAAAGATTGGAGAAGTACGTAGTTCCTTCCCATGGACAATGCCGTGTAGAGTATTTACTTTATCCTGAAGAGTGGGTGTGGGGGCAAGATGCCCGCCGGTGGGACATGGCAAGCTCACTGACAACGAGAGTGCATAGTGAAAGCAAGCGGTTGTGAATCTTCGCGGTCCGTTGCCCAAATGGTGTTTGCTCGGATCCATCTTCTTTTCTTGGGCCTATCAAATCAAATCAAATCAATTATATACCGCAGGGCAGCAAAGTCCGTCTAGTCGCACCGACTAGATAGTTCGCTGCCTGCTGTTCACCTTGACTGTACTGCATTTGTTCATTGGAAAGTCGCTAGGAGGCTGGTTCTTTGAAGGACAAAGAAAGAAGTCAAATCTGCAACTGCAGCACCATCATTGCCGTCCCACTTTGCGAATCTAAGATGTCTTTCATCATACTGAATTGATCCCTTTCTAGTCACTTGGTTGAACCATCGAACTTTCCTGCCAGTTTTTCTCTGATAAACCATCCATCTCCTCTAATGATGTTCTTACCATCATCTTCCCCCCATTCCTTCCTTTCGGAAATGCCGGCCTTGCAATCAGAGTGCTGGCAAGATACCTCGCCACATAGATCGCTAGAAATCAAGGATTAGTTTCCTGTGTATCACTATCGTTGCTACTCGCCCTCCCTCCGTCTATCACAACCAAAGAAAGTGGGGAATAGGGGTTTTAGGATGGAACAGCAGGTAAGGAGGATGATATACCGTAAAGATACCACTGGTAATTGGCTGCGTTCTGCATAGCAGCAGCTTGGTTCAAATCGCCCAATGAGTTGGCGTTCTGCGCGTTGTAAATCGCTACCGCGCTTGTCGGATAATTGCCGTTGTAGGTTGGGGTGCCCAAGACATTGACATCTTCCCAGGTAAGGTCGCCGATGTGGCGGCGGTTTCCTTGTCCGACTGTATATGTGAAAGGATCAGATGGTTAGCGACAACGAGTTTTTACATGGTTGAGGAAGATAGGGGATGGATGGTTGGGGGCCTTGTTTACAATTGTTGTCTCGGAAATGGGTTATTTCATGCGCAATGGACATTCCGCGGTTAGTCGTTACCCTCAAAACATTGAAATCATTGTTGTCGCCCGGTAAGAAACTCCACGCTTCGAGGTCGGGGTGGCTTGGGACGAAAAACCCAGGGTAGATGGTCAGGGTACGCCCTGTGACCGAGGCCATGCTGTGGGGCCACCAGACTTATCAACAGTGCCTATTATCCTTTGGTGCAGTTGCTGTCGAGATCCCTTACGAATTTGGATGACCGTCTGGCATGACAGTCTGTGCAGGAATAATCAGTTGCGCAGTCTTGTATTTGATTGTCTCATTTACACAAGACTTACAGTATAGACGACAAAGCCAATTATGTGATTCGTTAAGATGTTGGCAACTCGGTCGACGGTAGCTAGCCCATGTCAGAATTTCGGAGCTCAATGGAAGAAAGCATGTTCGCCAACCTCGAATTGCAGCCATGTTGCCGTCCGTATAGTGGTTTCCGAAATAAGTGCGGAATTCAGGCGAGAGTTGATTTATAGAAGTCAAACCCTGAAGCTGCTGAGAGCCCATCTGACCAAGCCATGCAGCATCCTCGATCGCGCGTCGCACAATTGCAATCTGTGCGTTGGTGAAACCGATAAAGTGTATCGCCTGCGGGGGCTGGGTTGCGCGAGGTTCAAGCTTCGATATTCTCTCAGGAAGCTCAATGGCTTCGACTGATGCGTCAATGGAAGACGTTCGGGTGGGTACTGCAAAGACGGATATGATGCTGCCAGCGACAGAGACCCATTGAAGCAGGGCTTTGAGCAGCATATTTGCTTTCAATAGAATTGGGGTGGATAAAACGAAGATTTCGAAGCTGAAGAGTTAGCGATAATTATCAGATGCGGGCCTGAGATATATCAAGAAGTACGGTGGTCAGTGAACCATAGGTATGAAGAACTTGTTTCCCTTGTTTTAAAATGCAAAGCGCCGTGAGGAACTTATATGCAAGATAAGATGGGGTGACCAGCTATAATGACTTTCCAAGGCCTAACGAAAGTCCCAATTGGCGAAGATGTTTTCCCGGACTGGGGGTTATTGTCGGGTAGTTTCGACCAAAAGTATAGCACACCTTTACAGCAGTCAGCTTAAATCGTTGAAGTGGCGGACGTTGTGCATCCCTAGTGATTTTGTTCCGGTCAGCATGCCAATGATGATAATAGAGATTACTATCGTTTGATCATCTAGTATGATAATCAGAACGAGCGCGCGGCCAGTAAAGAATCAAAATTCGGTACATGTTGAGATGACTGAACTTGTGGCAAGTAGCGAACTACATAGGTACAACGTTGATCGTATTCAGTAATCAGAAATCTTTTACGTGAAGATCATGAGAAGAACTTTCTCACCCCGTGAGACGTCGGAACGAGGACAAAGTTATTATCGTTGTATGCAAAAGTCTGGTTCAGTTTTCGGGTTTTAGCGAATTTGGCGGGGAAAACCCACAAATCAGCCTCAAATTTGGTGCAAATAGAGCAAATACCTAGATATCATCCCCACACCCTCAAAACACCCCAAAGCTTCATTTTTGAAGCTATACAAACCTCAGCCTCACACGGGGGCAATCCTGAATCCTACCTACCATGCCCCAAGCTCTTACCCAGGACCTTAGAGACGAGATTCAATTTCACCTAGCCCGTGGCGATAGCACAACGTTCATACACAAAGCCACTCATGTTACCAGGCAGCAGATCAATCGTATGCGTAAAAAACACCTTCATTTCAGCGATGTGACGCCTGCGCTTGGTACGATTGGTAGACCGAAGGTTCTGAGTGAGTATCATGCTCAGGAGCTCCTTGGCTTTCTCAGTCAACGATTCATCGCCTATCAGGATGACATGATCTGGTTCCTGTACGACGAGTTTGACATTGTCATCAGTCAAAGCACGATCAGCAGGCTGCTCAAACAAGCTAGATACAGCAGAAAGGTCGCTCAAAGAGTCGCTGCTGAGCGCGATGAGAAGCTTCGCAGCGAATGGGAACGACGACTTATGGGCTGAACATCTGATCAGCTAGTCTTCCTCGATGAAAGCGCTGCTTGTGAGCGAACAGATAGACTCAACTTTCTCCCCTTCTCTACTCTTTCTAGTCATGCTAATGCTTGCTCGTTAGCTGATCGAAAGTATGGCTGAGTCTCGATTGATCTATCTCTGCACGTCACTCAAAGTCTAAAACGATCGAAGAGATGAAGCATTTTGCCAGCGTTTTTCATTGATGAATACATTGCATGAGAGATGCATCACAACTTCATAACAAAAGAGATCTTTCTGAACTTCATGCAATCACAGATGCTTTCTATATGCAATTCTGAAGAGATAGAATCGCGTTCAGTGATGATCATGAATAATGCTAGAATTCATCAATCAGCAGAGCTCAATGAGCTATGTGAAAGCTTTGAGATGCATCTTGTCAAATTGTCACTCTACTCGCCTGACTATAATCTCATAGAAAGCTCGTTTTCAATGTTGAAAGCTTGAATTAAAAGAAACGATCAGCTTGTTCAATGATATGACAAATCTAACGAGAAATTTGATGAATTTCTAAGAATAACAGTCAGGTCACAAAGAAAGTGAGTTGATGATTCTGAAGCACTTTTTCGCCTGACTGACATAGTTCATATATTCAGATGATATCTAGATATAGATAGACTCATCGTAGTCAAGCTCATCATGCTTCTTCGCTATCTCTGAATAATCATCTAAAGTCTTCTTCATCTTCTTCATCTTCTTCATCTTCTTCAAACTTTCATCTTCGATCAATATTTGCAAGACTGAGATTTTGACTTGAGACTTTAGAGCAGATCTTCGAGCTTGAGAATTATATAAATGACTTCATGTCTGCACTGTTGAAGTACGAGCTTGCTGAGCTGATGTAGAAGATGTAAAGCGTGCTGTTGATGTATCTTTAGTCGTTGATTCAAATGACAATTTGTCATCTGAATCAGAATCTCTAGAGCGAGCATACTTGCTGACATCACAAGTCAGCTGTATGTCAATGTCAGCAGATATGTTTAAGCTCTTTCAATGACTCTCATCGCGCTCTTTTCAGCTTTGTATTGTTTGTAGATCGTAATATTGAGCATTCAGCTCATTGAAGACGTGTCAAAAAGAACGTGCTTGAGTGCTACTAACTCTGAAGACATGTCAGAAAATATAATCATGAAGATCATCATTCTGAACAGAACTGCTAGAATGAACAGACAATGTATGTTGATGTCAATCGAGCATAGAAGAAGTTTCAGTCTTCTTGAGCATCTTCAGCTTATTGCAACTATTCATCTGCTTTTGTTGATTCTTTCTCTTTTGCCTAATTCTTCGCTCTTCGATCTTTCTTTCTTCTTCAACTGTTGCTCTTTGTATCATCTGCAGCGTCAATATGTCTGCTATGCTGATTGATTCATTGATGATCTGCGATGACTGTATAAAAGTAAACGACGATGTAACGACTGAAGAAAATGCTGAGAAAGAATTGACACGCTTGACTTGAGATCTCGCTGTCATCAGAACTTCGATCAGCGTTCTTGAAGATCTAGTAAGTGACGCAGACTCATCGTCTCTATTGATTGCTTCTGATCAGCATATTATATGATCAGCAGTCAGTCGATGATGAACGTCTGACTCGTTGATTCAGCAGTACTTTTTCTTATTGTGACAGTTTTCTTTGCAAATTCAACTCATCTGAAGAACTTTTATCTGTTCTACAATGTCTGCATGAAGTTGATCATGCTCATCTGCTTTCTTCTTCAGCTTCGCTGTTTGAGTGAGTGATATCTTCGTCGCTGAAAGCTCAGCTACAAGCGCTGAAGACGCAATATCAGTCTTATCATGATCGAAGATGAGTTCTAGATTAATGTCTACATTCTTTTTGCCTGCTGAGTACTTCTGTCGAATGTTCGAAGCTACTTTCTGCCAAAAATCGTGCAGTGTCAGAATCATTCGCTCATTCTTCTTTATTAAATATCAGACGACGATGACTTTTATAGATACTAGCACACACTCTAGATCGATGAAATCGACATGCTCAGAGCATTTATGCATCTGCTCTTGACGCAGATCTTGAAGATTGACGTCGTTCTCATCATCTATAGTAATTTGCAAGACGTCACTGACGATGAGAGTGACTTCATACTTGACTGTCATGTTCATAAACGATCTGAGCGATTCTAGCGATAGCGATGACTTTGACTTCGTCGATTCTCGTCTTTTCATCGATGCAGTGAGCTTCGTGAATTGCTTTGAAGCTGCTTGAGTCTGAGGCTGATTATCATCTAGATTCTTCTCATCCTCATTCTCATCTTCAAACCAGTCAAGCTTCGCTGGCGATGACACTGACGATGGCACACGCGCTCTTCGAGTGGCAAGAGTAGCAGCAGTCTTAGCGGCAAAGACGACAAGCTCGCTCGAGGTGAGTGCGTTTACGTTGGCAGCTTGAGGGGTCTGAGGGGCCTTGGGAGGGTTAAGCTGAGGGGCCTTGAGGGGGTTAAGCCTGAACAAAGGAAGGTCTTCTACATCTGAAAGCGCCGGGGGTGAGGAGACCTCTGCCCCTGAAGAAAGTACGATAGGATCCTTAGGTACGAGGGCGATTTTGCGTGCCTTAGAAGCCTTGGGTGCATCTAGGTGAAGCAGAGCCTTGGAGGGAGCCCTTTTGCGTCCGGTACGCCTGGGGGGCATTCTGACTATCTAGGATTGCCCCCGTGTGAGGCTGAGGTTTGTATAGCTTCAAAAATGAAGCTTTGGGGTGTTTTGAGGGTGTGGGGATGATATCTAGGTATTTGCTCTATTTGCACCAAATTTGAGGCTGATTTGTGGGTTTTCCCCGCCAAATTCGCTAAAACCCGAAAACTGAACCAGACTTTTGCATACAACGATATATGTCTATGTAACGATGATCGTTCTCTTAGATAGAAGCTTCGTGCTCAGCTCACCACAGTCTAGTAGCTAGGAGTTACTATTTGTTCTCTGTTTATATCTTGTGTTGTATGGACAACCGCAACGCTATGCAGGGCATATTCTTTAACGACGCGTTGTCTACATTTTTCTCTCACGACTACTACTCTATCACTGACTCTATCACATACTATGTCAAATGACAATGGTCACTTCGATAGATTTTCTGAGCCTTCCGCTAGAGATTCGTAGGCTGATATATCGATGTCTTCTTTTCCAAGAGATTCCGCTTGCCCGCCGCAAGGGCCGCGAGGGCCGCAACTCACTTTGCCTTCATCTCAATATTCTTCGAACTTGTCGTCAGATACATGACGAGGGCCGAGAGATTCTTTACGGAGAAAACATCTTGATGGTTCAAGTGGCTTTGAGGACCGCACCAAACTTCTGTTTTTACGAAGCGTGGCTTGAATGTTTAATAAATTCCGAGGAAGTTTTCAAGCGGTTTCAGAAGGCAAACATCAATATCATGTGTGATGATATCGAAGATGTGAAGATTGTCAAAAGAGTTGTAGAGAAGGTGTGTCGAAGGCTATCACTGATGAAGTTGAGGAGCTTGAACATCTCTCTCGACTGCCTTAAATATCTTAGGACGGTCCAAGCCCGGTGCTTTAATTACGATTGATTCGGTCGCACGGCCGGTCAGAGCTGGGAAATACACTGTCCTGACGGCATCTCGGAGGCTCTTGGACCATTCGCAGAAGTACGATGTCTTAATGTCGACATTCACGGCTTGCAGCCTGATGATACGATGTACCTCAAACAACAAATAACGTCAATGATACTTCCCGATATGCGCCATCGGCTGGTTGCTTGTGTAGTTCCTCCGGAATGTGTTCATGGATATCTTCAAGATGCCGTGAATGAAGATGATCTCTCAGAATTCGAAAAATTGAGAGGTTCCATCGTTGCAGTTCTGCAACGTCGTATCGATGACGTATACGCGGATGATCCAACTAAGGCGCCTGATTCATGAGGCAACGGTCTGTCTTGACGTATGGAAAAGAGCACGTCAAGACCAGAGCCAAACCTCACAATAGCGGCTTTGCTTCGCCACGATAGTGCGGACATGCTGTGGGGGAAAGGAAAAACCGATACGCTAGAAAGTGACGGAATGTTGATCGAGTCTTGCGGTTGAAATGTTCTCTGAACCTCGACTTGTCAGTTCGCTCGATCATTCGGCTACTTCGTAAGTATAAATATATAGTTTCAGAAACCAGCACTAGTCTAACGACCTGACTCGAGTAATTACTGACGGATTGTGGGACTTTTGTTGTGCAGCCTATTTCGATGTACTTTCACAATTTCACGAGATACTTTTCCCCTAATATATTATCGTTCATGCAGATGGCTTGCTCAAATAAGATATGACGCGTTCTTTCGAGCCATACTACATTCAACATACAGCAGATGAAACATTAATGACACATGCTGTCAATGAAAACAATGTGCCCTGCTGCAAGAAGATGACGAAAGAATTCAGTCAACAAGCATACCGAAGGCTACATTGCTGCAGATTCAGACATTCTGCTTGATTCCTTCTACACATCATATCCTCAACGTGGCTTTCATAGATGATGATTGTGAGAAACCTCCTTCGAACCCGTCCGGCCCTCCCCATCACGTATTCATGAGCCCGAGTATTGTTACGAATGATGAAGACCGAAGTATCTTTAAGGAAGAAAGGGAAAGCTCGATCGAAAAAGTTCAGATTATGGGAAGACTTTCAAGAGCAGACAACATGCTATCTACTTTTCAACCCTCGGGAAAATCTCTTTTCTCTCAAATTCTTAAGTTCATTTTACTCATAAATGTCATTTCCGATGCTGAATCACCTCAAGGTTCAGCTCGTTGACGATACCTGAAGATCGCCAGCGTGGCAAGCTGATAGCGTAAAGCTCGTGATTTGGGCTTGAATATATTGATCAAAAAAAGTAGGCTGGTTTACTACATTCAATATACCTGTCTTCGCCCACGAACTCGTGTGACCAGATCTAGACCCTTGTTGCGAAGACTTGCGTCTTCATCTAGAGCGGACCTTTGTACCAGTCCGAGCAAACAGCAGAGGCCAGGCAATTGGCCAGCCCCAAGGAAAGCAGGCCGATTTTGGGAAGTGGATCAAAGCCTTGTCACGGATGGTCATGATTCTAGCTATATATTTACGTAGACGCCGCTGCTACTTTCGGCCTCCTCTGTCTTGCCGTCATTGTCGACCTGAGCCAGATATGCCTTGAAAAGTAGCGGATAAGCAAGAGCTTGGGATCTGTACAATCCCTTTTGTTTAACATATGGATTCATTCTCACTGGGTCGCTACCACACTCCCTCCTCCACTTCAATGCCCTTCCCTCCTCTTCAGAAAGCACAGATATAGTATGCTGATGGCGAGCGGCGCAAGACTTTCCCATCCCTAGCCCTTGCAGTTGACGCGGGCAAGACGAGCATCGGACCTGTTGCCTACCAAAGCTAGATCTTCATCTAATATCCATATCACATTCGAAATACCCGTTCTGTTCAAGGAGGGCTTCCCGCAACGCCAAGTAGGAAACGACAAGGACGCCTTCTCGGTACCTTCCCCAAACGAACCCAGGGGCAGAGTACTAGGGTGAACAGTTCCTACACAGTATAGAAGGAAGTGCCTGACTTGGCAACACTGGCAGGGTCCCATGAAACCGAGGGATACAATTTTGAACTACCCACGAGGCTAGTTGTTTGCTCCAATCAAGTCTTCATTAGTATAAGAGAGTTTGGTTTCGGATTACCTCTTGGGTTCGTATTCCCGGTCAATTGTTTCGGTCGAGGTCTGTCCTTGTGTGCGACAACGGCGTACATGTTGAAAGACTCCGTAGGCCAAGGGTTCCATTCCGTCAAGCCAAGGAAGCAAGCAGACTTCAAGTCCAAGAATTTTCTACCTCACTTAGCAACCGCCAGTCCGAGTCGAAGTGCCAAAATTGTGCAAAGCTTGCGTCGGAGACCGTTCAGAACTGATGTCTCAGCATCTCTTATACCTCATCTTCCTCCTCCTTTCTTTCATCATCTCAAATCCCCATTCCCGCAAACTCGGACTCCCCACCAGACTGGCGGACTCCCGTTCTGGCTCCCCTATCAAAAAGTCGTTGATTGAAGAGCACATATCTTTATAGTAGTAGATCTATCGTCTCAATCTTTCGCAGCCCGTGCCCTCATTGTATTTATATATACAGAGAGACGTATTTTGCACTTGCCAGCCGTTCCTTGGACCAAAGAACATTATGGTAGTGTAAGTTCTTCGGTGAAGCACCGCGCCTGTGGCGCTATCATCCGGGACATATCTTTCAGCTTTTTGATTGTCGTGTGCCCCCTCATGTTGGAATACGTGATAGGATTCATCTAGGAGCGAGCAGGTGGATACTCTACTAGCGGGCCCCCACCCTATCAGCCCTATTTCCAACCTCACTTCACCCAAGGACCCCCCACATTAGAGCTCTTTCAATCTGGGAAGGTCCCTCCGGCAAGAATCTCTGTCATCCATAATTTTGATGCCCTCCTTGTACTTTTCGGGGATTCAAGCTTGAAGGGAAGGTCGAAAGACGAAACTCGTACCCTTTCCAATCCACTACTTGATAACCCTTTCGTCACTCCAAAGCTACAGCAAACCCAGACCGCGCAGCAATCGAGGCCCCCCAACCTACCCCTATCTTTTAGCAACCAGGGAACAGGAGCTCCTTTGCCTGCCGGCAAGTGGGAATAATTTTGTAGACAGGGTTGGAAGAGAAAGACCAAGGCAATACTAACAAATAACCTACCTCAGGCACGCGCCATACTCACATATACCTCCTCAGCCATGTCCGGCTGCCGCCCACCAAATACGCGGCTCACACCAAACTCCCTACCGAACACCCAAAAGGCCTCACACGGCTCCCACCAAATTCCTGCTGAACGCTCGGCTCCGTGCCTATCAAGCTCCCTGCCAGCTCACAAGCTCCCTGCCAGCTCGTTGCGGCGGGGTCGGGGAAGAAGGCTTGCAGCGCCATAGGTATGTCAAGGGCAGAACCCGCGAGTGGCACATCTCTCCGCGACGACGGCTCCTTGACCCGTACTTAGAGGTTCGTGGTCTCTCTTGGTCGAACCGGCTGCGCGCGGGTCCATGGTGTTGGCTGTGGCTAGGTTCACGGAGGCGGGGGTAAAGGGGGGACGATGGAGGGGGGGTATCAGCGACTGTGGGATAGGTGAAGGTGGTTTTGACTTAGGAATACCCGAAGCGCAGGGCAGAGATTTGTCCAGCTCCGCCAATTTGTTGGGGATGGATCAGACTTTAGCCGCGGATGGCCAAGGTTCTTTCTTGGGTATTGCTATCGTCGAGGAAATTGGACGACGCGCCGCATGCCAATCCCATCAACTCACATTGGCAAAAGCGAAATGCGCTTTCTCTCGGTAAATGGTTGAAGTCTCCCTACCATAAACTCCTCAAAACTCCCACAATCACAAACCACCACCTCCTTCGCCGAACGCGCCCAAACCCTCATCAGCACTACCCTTCCTCTTTCACCCACACCTTCCCAACCGCCTAACCCCCCACCACCCGCTGGGTCGAACGCTTCCCAGACTCTTCGCCCTGGCCCTCCCCCTTCCTCACCTCCAAAGCACCACCGCTACAAATACGACACCGTGGACTCGCTCGCGAAACCCAAAAGACGCCGCATGTTGCACGAAACAATGACCTGAACCAGAGTTATATGAACTTACACACCATTGAAATTCGTAGGTCTTCAGTTCATAATCAAGCTTGGCGACGCAGGCAAGTCGGTACCGGAAAGTAGCACATGTGGAACTGCCATTCTGATGGTACCTTCAGAAATTAATTAGGGTAATCTTGGTGATGATGTACTGTAGCTAAGCTACTGGTTCGATATTTCGGAAAGCAAGCGAAAGAGGTACAGCAAGCTCCTTCCGCAGACTCGAATGTAAGAGGGGGTGAGTACGATGAACAGCCTACCATTCTGGTAATGCAGGTAGATGGGGCATTGGTGGGGTGGCTTCTGGTCAGCTCACCAGAAATAGGGGTTAAAGAACGAGTTTACCTAAATTATAATTTCATAACACATGAAGCTGATCCGAAGCTGTCTTTCACACTGTGTACTGTAATAGCACCTTTCAACAGCTGCGAGCTTGAGATATGAAGCTAGTCTAAAGGCATAGGCAATGGTTGACGGGGATGATGTCGATTTCTTCATAACGCTGCAGGAAGCTCTCCTTCACACTCGATCAGAGGCTTCTCTTGCCGTAGTATTGTTGCTGAGCTTTGACTGCAGTGATAGTCGACGAGGGTATCAGGTGAAGATCGAAGCACGCAAGAATAGCTTTGGTGGGCCACACGACGTTAATGGGACAAGTTCATCTTTGTCGCGCGATAGCACCTTCCTCATCCCTCAACAGACCCTTCTCCCTTTCGCCACGGCGAGCGGGCGTCTGTTTGGCCCACAACCTACCCACGTCACCGCCCGCCTCTGAATTTACGAGCAAGTCTTCTTGCAACCAATCAAGGAAGCTTTGACATCATCGAATTCGCGATGTGAAACAGCTTTTGACTTGAGATGTCACCAGTTGAAATGCACGCCATTCACATTTTACGCCTTTCGACGGCCTGTGAGCATGTTCGGCGTCAACTTGGCCTGTAACGGCATGTGTATCCAGGTCGTGAACTTCGGAAACCGAGATGAGCACCATCTTGAGCGGCTGCAAAGGAGCCGATGGCCCTCATAATTGGGGAAGGCAAGTGATGATCGACGAGCGAACGTCGGGAAGGGTTCCGAGGCTTCCACGAACAGACCACATTCGCCCGTGCCATAGCGATATTCATCACGACCGTCGAGGACATAACCCGTAAGCATGCACTGCAGCGATGTCATGACGGGTGTTGTAAACGGGCCGAAGCGGGGTCGTGATGGGAGTATTGATTTCTTCACTTTCGGATTACGGAATGGCTGGTTCTAGTACCCGCGGAAGAGTATTGAGGTTGGTTGAAGTATCACTCATTCGGTTTAGAAAATCTGAATCAAGATTCGGCGTTAGATGCGAGATAATTGATCTCCATCTTGACGACGTAGAATGTTCCCGGACGATGTCAGTCCACCGACGAAATAATGGCTTAGGTATGTGAAATTTCCAATTTGCTGCAGCAATAAATGCCCTTTCGCTGGCATTGATCTCACATATTTCCAATCCTGATATTTCACTCGACGCGCGTGAGGAGAAGCTCCTATCGTAGAGATATTTGAAAGCGATAATGAGAGCTGCAAGAAACATTCGCCGACCGCACTTCATGCAGAGCTGCTCCACAGTAAAGTATTCCTTTGATATGCAGATTTGAATTAATACGAGATAGTATAGAGCGGTCTGTAGCGTCGAACAGCTGGCTTTGGATAGAGTCAATATTGTTTGGACGAAAGTGCTTAGTTTAATCAAATTTTGATTCTTTCCATCAACAGTGATGTCTTGATCTCAAATCATCTCTATCATCTGCGTAGTAATGACTTCAAATTTGAGAAGTGTAAGTGAACGATCATGTCAAGACGCAAACAATTGAATTTGCTTACCAACGAGATTGTCAGCCAATTCTGTTTTTGATGTCATTGTAGACGAGCGATTCGCTTTGATATGGCTCAAGGTATTATAAGGGTGGGACAGTCTGACATTCGATGAATTGTTTAGTAAAAGTGCCAGCGTCGTGATGACAGTCGATCTTTCGGCATTCATGCAAAAGAGTCTTCCAACATCTCGCTGCCTAAATCGACGCTGACATAAACCAGACCATAAGATATCTTGTTGACAAGATTTTCTTTCTTTAATTGGAGTGGCCATGTGTTCGCGATGGTGAGCAGAAAGGAATTTTCAAAAGGGAACTACCTCAACCATCTGATTCTTTCTCTACCGCTCTTGACCAAGCTACCATGCTTCCCCAGTCAGACTTGAACCCATTAAATTCACCAGTAATTTTACTTCGACTTCTCCGCCCAATACCCAAGTCAGTACTCTTACCGAGCGGCCCTAGCTACCTATCCGTTGTGGTGAAAGAAATAGGAAGGTCGGAGGAAAGTGAGCATTCAGCTCCACACTCAAGCGCTCCCTCGTTCCATATACAAGCATGCGGTTCGAGCATGCAGTTCCCTCAGCTCCATAGCCAAGCACGCCAGGTCCTCCGTAGCCGAGGCGATCAGCTGCTCCAGATTCAAAGCGCACGCAGTTCCTTCAGCCCCATAGCGGAGCATAGCACCCAGCTGCCCTGAATATGCTGGTCCAGCCTACGTCCCAATCAGACCTAATGCTACTGGTCCATGTGGAAAGGCCGCGAAGAAAGATGCCCCATACATGTATGTACTGCCACAAATAGTTCTGCAAAATACCTGCCTGATTTGTTGGCCGGGGTAGGCGTTATGGCTTGACATTTTCGATGGTAGTGAATAAGGCTTTACAGCAACGATATAGGGAGCGTGTTGCACTCATGGTCCCGGTATCGATTCTTGGATGGCTGCTACGCGGTCCTGCATTACTTATGCATATTGTCTGACAAGTGAAGCTCGAAGAATAGCGTCAGCGTCGCTCGTGCCGTCAGAATGGACCCGTCTATCAACGATACGTACTGAGGCAACCGTCAGGGGTTAATTTCGCTGTGCTGACAGTACACTGGCTCAAGCCTGAACGATGGTGTGAGCGGATACCGAGTTTGTTAATATACCTTAGTAAAGGTAGGAGTGTTTCGCCGCACATGCCTCGGCTTACATGGCACTACTCTGAAAGTCATCAGCGTCACCTTCTAGTGAGTGGAGACGAGAGGATGGGGTGCTCACCGCTGCGTGTGAGTGGTGTTACCCACATGTGGAGCCTTTTGGCGTAAGCCCCCCGTCCTCTCGTTTACGCCACCAGAGGGTGCGAAAAGACAAGATACCATAAGCAGCCGAGGCATCCATCGACCACGCTAATCGTTCTTCAGGATTTCAAGTCAGACTTTGGTTCATCCTCGAAGTTTTAAAACCGGCTAAAAAACTCAAAACCTTGTTTCCGGACCCTAAAGAAGGGCTTGAGCCTGGAATGTAATGGCACAAGACTATCAAATATACGCAGCCTGCGCTTCGGAGCTTCCATAACTATACAAGAATGGACTCTACTAAAACATCTACGTGGGCGTGTTTGATCGCTCTCATACTCCTGGTATCGCAAAATCCCCACCTGACTGGCTTTGGACCATTGATCCTCGCACCTGAGTATGATGCTGTCATCGGGTGGGTGAACTCGAAGTTGAATCGTGTAAAGCCACTTATCTTTTTATATAGTCTTGTTGCCGTGCACGGATCCAAAGGGTATGGCGAATAGGCCTGGGTAGAAAACGGTGCCAGCTGGCTTCGAGATCTCCTCCCACTGAACATTCCGAACGCACGCATTCTAAATTGGAATTACGACGCCAACGAAGATCAAGATAGTCTCCACATCAGCGCTACAGCCTTGGTCAGCGACCTGTGTCTCAAGAGAGAGTTAACAGATGTACTAGAGTGGTCTGTAAAATAGTCCTCTTACTAAAGAGTGGCCAGAATCGATACCGCCCCATAATCTTTGTCGCTCACAGCTGGGGAGGCATCATACTCAAGGTTGTAGGTTTTGTCTTGCGCGAGCTACAGGCAGGCTCGATGTTGACAATAGTAGGCCCTAGTATGGCCTGCAATTGCCAAACAGGGCGCTTCGGAACTCAAGCGCTCGACATGTGGCCTACTATTCATGGGAACACCGCAGCGAGAGGGCTGCGAGATGCAGCTTGGAAAGCTCTTCCCAAATGTGAGCACTGCGCATACCGGCCCCGATACACAAACAAGTATTTCCATACCATATTAGCCTACGAAGTGCACCTAACTCCGACAGCTTCGGAGAAGGTGATGGTCAGTATTCTCTGAACTATTCTTCGCGACTTACTTATGGGATTCAGGTTGTATTGAGAGACTGCGCGATCGGGCTCGATGATTCGGGGGCTGGCCGAATTCTATACCAGCTGCCTCCGGGATGCTCCAAGATAGAGAACGGTATAGGGGTGCTCTATAAGGAATGACTGATCAGATACATTCCAGGGCAGTGGCCGTCTGTCAGGCAAACTCTATCCAGACCTTGCGAGATAATGTTTCTTGACGGAGATTGTCGGTACTCAGTTTCGTAATGCATGTTGGAATGACAGCTGATGATGTCGTTAGCTCTATGTATACCGGCGCCGGGTGTGCGGTGGGTCGAAGGACGGCTTGAAGGGCCGGCCGGAGGCAGGCTGGGAAACCGGTTGCAAGTTCAATTGTAGAGATTCTTTCTTGAGTAGGGATTAATTACATGTATTAAGCTTCTTATCTTGAGAACAATTTATAAACATCAATTTTGAACAATGCGCATCTTTGTTTTCAGATAGCGTGATACCGTAATGTATCAATGTCGTATCATTAAGTGAGAGTCTCTACATAGCCCGCATCGAACGCTGTAGTAAGCCTAAAGTGAGTAAAATCTAGCGATGTCGATTAACAAAAACAGATACTTCTAGCAATCGCCTTGAAGAGACATTTTCATGAGAACGAAACATCATCCTGAAGACGCAGTAGACCGCGATCGTGAAAGGAGCCAGTCCACACAATATTCTTGACGAAATCCGTGCCGCTGAAATTTCGGATGCGAATGCTAACCACTAGGCTACGGCCATCCTGAAAATCTTCATACGATGTGCCGAGTTGACATAAGGTGCCGAAAACGTCTTGCTTGTTCCTACAAGTCCGACCTTCCCCGTGTGGACAGTATTGTACCAGAGAGCCGAACATCTTAACTAGACTATAGAAGGCGTACCATTGGCGGATATGTGGACCAGTCTGGCGCTGCAAACAGACCTTGGCCTCATCAATGGCTAGTCGTATATGCTGCTTCCAGGAACGTATCTCTGGGGGACTCGCACTGTGTTTGAAATCTTCGTCGATAAAGGGTCGACAAATCCTCGGGAATAGCTCTACAACGAGGTAGTATCCACTACCGTCCATCAAACCAAGGCGTTGAGCCACGGTTGCAGACACGCCGATGAGAAGCCTATCGCAGCCGGCCAAATAGAATGGAGAAATTTCCACCAACTGATTGATAGTGGGCAAGCCGTATGAAGGTACTTCCCTAGGCATATCCTCAACAAACGACATATACGGAACCGTCGATGGAGATGTAGGAGGAGTATATTGGCCATGAACATCCTGAGAAGCAGAGGTCCCATTGAAGTTCACTGAAGGCTTCTGAAAAGCTGACTGGTTCCCTCGAGTAAAGTCGGCATTAGTCAAGGTAGCGGGTCCTTCGAATGCTCCACATTTTGGCGCGTTGGTCTTAGTCGGAGACTTCTGAGGAGTGGCGCTGGAGACATTGACCGTTATCGTCAAGGAAGCGAATGAAAGGCTGGGATCAGTATTCGGCATCTTATCAGAGTCGTTGTTTTCGTGAAGTCTCTGATTTCTGCTTTTTGTCGTTACAGTATCGTCCTTCGTCAAGCCCTTGAAAGATTTCTTGAAAAAAATCGGTTGAGTGTGCAAGAGATGTACGTGGTAGGGTTTCTCAGAAATATTGCCAAGGTATACACAGGCAATAGAGCGGAAAGATATAGAGAGAGAAGCAATATGCCTCGCACCCAACAAGGCCAGCTGCGGGCGATGCAGTTGTCACGGAACGGGGCATATCTTCTGTAGGAGTTTTTGGGCACGCGGCTATGACTTGTAATATACAAGGCACCCGTATCAGCTGCAACAGCTTGCACACAACGGCCCCTGCTTCGGGGATTCTTCCCAAAGAGTTGAGCCCCGTGGTCATCAATACAGCAGGGGTGAAGGAGAAGTGCAAGTCTTCGGCCCTGTCTTTGGGGTTCCACTCGAACAGTTTGTTGCTCGCTCGTCCCCAAGTGGCAAAGGATATACGTAATTTCAGCTGATGGTCCTCAGCTGGCGCCTCAGCTGGCTACCTCAATCATGTGAGACGGTTCGAGCTTCCGCTGCCTTGGCTGGTCAGGCGATCAGCTGCATTGGAGCTGACGATTACACTGGCTGGATCAGCTGTAGCATAGCCCGAGCTAAAGCGATGGCATTGCATAGGTCTCGAGTACGAGGTACGAAACAGGCATACGCCGATGAGTCTGATGCTTATCTATGGTGGTATACTTCCCACCCAGCGCTAACGAAGATCCTGGGTGGGTGTATATGCAAGGCAGGGAAGAAGGTGAAGAAGGCTGGTGACGAGGGTAACATTGACCACACCTCCCACAATCCTGAACCATATTAGACGGAGCTTCACCTTCTTCGCCGAGTCACTTTAGAGCACGTAATTGGTCGGCCTGCCATGCGAGTTTGTTGGTGGTCGCCATCCTATGGAGATTTGCCCTCAAGCCGCGGACTTGTTTGGCAGCCCTCTGAGAAGAAGACAGAAAGGGTTTTTGCCTCTGTCGCAATAGTGATCTTCTGCACCAGAACGACGCCTAATACACTAGGCTATCTGCCCTGCGACGCGGCCGTGTTCTTGTTGATCTATGAATACATCGTATTCGGGAGCGTGACTTGACAAGTATACTTGAGGGCTTCCTCATAGACGGCTTCCTACACGCTTCTTGCCTTCCACATACTGGGGCAGCGAGGATAGATGCGGAAATGCCGGGGTGGAGCTGGTGTCTGGGCCGAGTTGATGACGTTCGTTAAGCTATCCGCTCTTCTTGACAGACTCCGGCAATATCACATCCACCATCGAATTCTGCTATCGCAACGATCAGTTGACCCCACTCTTGCCGATTCTAGGTCTCCCAGTCTATACTTTTTCTCAACCTTGCATCGTCGCATATTATCCCCCACCTTCATCTCCCTACCTTGATATTCGGCTGGCTTCAATACCGACCGCTCAATTCTAAATAAAGTCCAAAGAAAGACCACATGCCTTTTCCCTGAAGAAGTATAATCTTTTCTATTCCCCGTGCCACCTCTCTTCTCTCTTCTCTCTATTTCTCTATCCTCGTGACGGCGAGGTGACAGGATCGAAGTTGGCCAGCGCGAGCCTATCATACCTTACATCAAGTCTAATGCCGAGTTCTTGTATCCCAAGCTTTCCTAGCCTACGCATGGCCGTTTGCCTTCAAACGTGGAAGGGCACCGTGGTAATATTTGGTAGTTCAGGGGTCCTGCGGATTTCAGGAAGTGTTCACAGTTGAGGCGGCAAGCTAACCTTTGCGTACGAATATTTGTCGCTCGATGGCATGCTTCGTAGCACATGCTAATTAGCTCTATAGGCAGCTCCCCACCAAGCTTTCGCTCCTACCAAGCTCTTACCTAGCTCTCATCTGGCCCTCTACATGGCTCCCATTGGAAAGAAAATTCTGCAGCTGGTCTACATAAAGTGAACGACGACACCTCGTTGACTGCGTAGATACCTCGCTCGATAAAAGTGCTCGAAATGTGGGGGCAAGGGGGAGTATTTTGATGTTCCCAAGCTAGACATATAGAAGAGACGCATCATAGCCGAGTTCTGAGGTCAGTCGAAATGGTTGACTGCTGAGAATGTGAACTGGATGTTGGAAGGGCAGTGACGGAAGCACATGTGTTGATGTTTTTTAGGGCAGAAGAAAGACTGCGGAATTGTAGAGAGAAGAAAGTAGGGAAGTCAAGAAATGGAAATCACGCGCTCAATAACGACTCTCCAAGTCTCTCAATGTTGCTCCCCAACCTCAATTTTGACTTCCCAAGTTGCTCGCCAATAATCCTATACCGCAACGCCATAGTTGCGCCGGGCTCTCAGTAAGTCAATTGGACCATGTATGTAAGACGCTCCCAGTCTCAGCGGAAATTCATCTACAACAATTTTCCACGAGACCTACTTCCTTCCCTTACTCGTTTTGCATGAAAGCTGGGATAATCAAGAAATTTCAATAATGGCTTTGACAGTCGTGATAAAAACCCAGCGCACATTAGCAATCTCAGAACATCCACCGTCCCTGAAAGAGTGGGGTATTAAATTCAAATAGTAAATTGAGGAGGCACACGTACGTTATTGGATCGTTGACATTGTCGTCCCAGCAATCACCCGAAACCACCCCTTCGTTGCGTTCTTGTCAAAATCTCATGAGAGCTGGACGGACCAAGCTCAGGATGACACAAAGTATCACGCGACTTGTGAACACCAGCTATTGGTATCGGCAGTCAGCGAAACTTCGTGATCTGGTCTTACCGTGAGCGCTTTGATCTTACGACGGTGCTGATCGAATCATTGGCTTTCCGAGCCCATTGATCAACATAACAAGTATCAATACGAGCTATCAGCATATATGCTTGACCAAGGCTATCGAGAATTCATGAGTGAGACCTAAGCCATGGCTGATGGTTATCGGCAGTGGTGGCGGTCAAACGGTTGCCAAAGGGCGAGTCCATTGCTGGGAGTGATGCCACAGTTTCCGCTTTGCAGATTCCAGAGGTGGTCGCTCACGACGCATGGATTTGGAAAAGGGGGGAGATTTGTAAAGGGTGGGAAAGTCAAGGGTTAATTCCCCCATTGTTGCCGGCTATGATTGGTACTGCAGGTAGTGTGATCAGTGCTGTTTTTATGGTATAGTAGTCTAGTCCCTGGTAATGCGCAATGCTATCGGTGCCAAGGCGGATGGATCTTTCAGCGCTGAATTTTACTCTGAGCCCAAGCGGTGGAATGTTATGCCATGCTCGCTTAGTTTCCGGACAGAGCATCAGCAAAGATAGCAATAGAAGATCAATAGCAAAAAAGCATTGAAAGACTTACTCTGCAATATGACTAGAGCAATCTTAATAGCCCGCAAGCAAGGAAATTCAATGCTACCAGAATCAAATTGTTTCATCAACAGACTGTGAGTATCCGGCTTTGAGTGGCATGGCCTTCTAACTAGAGTCGACATGGGTTCGAAACCTGAGGCTGCCGAATACGTGAAGCCCCAAAACCATCTTGCTAATCCAGGGGATGTAGTGTTATCCGTAGGTCATAAAGGGGAGGAATGAGTTTCGGGAGGGAGGTGATGAAGTACTTGCCGTTCCAGTCGTGATGCGCTCTCTCGAATCTTGATTGACATCGTTACTTTTCCTCTGCCTGAGACCTTGATTTTGGCTTGCTGTTTCAGCTTTAGTATTTGCGCTTCGGCGGCCGGCGACGAGATCCACCTGTATGTGGTGCCGGCTACGAACCTTTTGATTATATTTCCTCGGTGATGAGACCTTTTCAAAAATCGAATTTTTGGCTGCATTCAACGAGTTTCGAACCAAAGCCTTCAAAGAATCTACCATTCGATCTGCATGGAAGCATACTGGTCTAATTCCTTTTGATCCGAAGGTAGTACTGAATAAAGTTCAAATTATTGAACGTTCGGATCGACCTATTACACCACCACCTATTATTGGCGATCCACCCGAATGGAAAACACCTACTAATCGACAAGCACTTGCAAATCAGTTGCTCGGTTTGACAGGCGAAGAAGACGTACCAAATCGTCTGATAGGAAAGCTTGGAATATTCTGGAAAGGTGCTAATGCGATGGCTCGTAAAATGGAGTTACTGGAGGATCAATTAAGCCAAATAGGGGCCGCTGAAAATGCTCGCAAAGCACGCAAAAAGCAGTTCAACAAGGTTCTCAAAACCGGAGGCATCTTGTACGTCAAAGATGCTCGAAGTATGACTCAGGATAGACAGAAATTGGAGGATGAGAGGCAGCGACAGCGCGAAGAGGCCGACGAAAAGCGCTATTTGAATGGGCTAAAGAAGCTCTACAAATCTACTAGGCCCCATAGGGCTGCGCGCATTAAGCTAGTGGAGGGATTTCGGAAGAAATGGTGGGTTATTTTGAAGGAATTGGTTAAATATCATCATAAATATATGAATTCAGGTGGTGCATGGCTGAAAGTGGTGCATGGCCGGTCACTAATTTTGGTGAGGCTCTCGGCAAATTCTAGAAAACAATGCATGTTTCGCATACAACGGTAATAAAACGTAGTGCAGAGCAATTTCCATCGGAAATGGCGACCCCCTCGTCTGAGGTACTGAGGCAATATCAATGAGCGAGTTCCCAACGGCGGCGGCGGCGCCACTACGGTGGGTTCTGCCCTGCAAGAGCCTGGCTTGGTTGGTGGACTCTCGAGTCACCGTTGTAGACATCGTTGCGCGTCACACTCAACGTGCCGTTCACAACCAACAACCCAGCTGCCATTAGCTTGACATGGCAGCTAGCTTGGTATTCTTTGTGGATGTAGTGGAAGCAAGCATTCATTTGTCGAGACGCCTGTTCACAATTCAGACGTTGTTGATTCTTTGACCCTTTGCGCCGACACAAATCTCTCAGCATGTCTATCGATAAGTGGAACGAAGATGACCAGTATCTGATCTCTTATGTATGCAAACACGAAGCGCTCAAGGAAAAACTTTGGGAGATTAAGCATGAAATTTTCAATAGAGTCTGTCATCTTATCGAGCGGCCAGAACGAACTAAAAACGCCCTTACCTCATATTGGACGCGGATGAAGACAAACGGTGTCAAAATGATACCACTAATCGATCAGGCTCGGGTCTTGGAAATCGTAAGAATCACTGCCTTTTCGTTGCGCCTATACAATAGCTGAACTACTTCTAGACAAACCTTGTTGATGAGGCTTGCTCTCAACAGATCCCCCAAAATACATACCAAGCGGCCATACCAGCGGAAGGAAACACAGGAGATAGCGACATGGACGAACAAGCTATCTGGAGCGATGCTGAGCTTGATGAGTACATGGATTGGTTGAATAGTGGCATGTGGTTCGTTGTTCCATCCTTCTCTTCGGCAACATCCCGCCTGATTGATTCTGCCAGGCAACAAGATCCGAATCTAGCCAACGGCATTACTTTTGAAGCGCATTCCGCCTGATTCTTGCCTTTCAGAACCAATCTTCGACGAAGCGAATTGAAATCATCGGGGTTCCTCATCTTAGGAATTAGGTATATCTAACGTCGATCTTGATATTTACTCTTAGACAATCTTAACGTTGCACATATACCTCGCATTTGCTGTACAAAGAAGATGTTTGCTCACCTCTCATCCGCTTTTTGCCGTGGCCACAGTATTGATTCCTTCTTTCTTGCAAATCCGCGCTCCGGCATGCCACCTTCGTCCGCTCCTTGACATAAGTTGATCACCATTCGGTAGACCTTCAGCAACAGAGTATTACATAAGATCTCTATCCATAGCTTTCTTGATACGCTTGGGGTTTTCTAACGGCAAGGTCGTCTCTGATTAACTGATAACGAACACAGATGACTGTTATTTCGACGGTTTAATGGCAGCTTCTCCACTGAAAATAAAGACTTAAGAAAACCGCTAGACGAACTTGATAATATAATGCATCATATGAATCTATTATCCACAACCTCGATTGAAAAGATACCAGGAGTAACGATTGGCACGACGGAGTTAACGAATGTTCTACTGAATTGTCTTTAACCTTTTAGCGTGTGCAGAAGGGTATCGAATTCTTTGATATTACATTTGTCGCGCAGTCACGGACGACTGTGGGTGCGAATGGGTTGCGACTTTGAGGATCTTTCCGTTTCAAGTCTAGATTACCCAATCCGGCGTTCAATCTTTCCACCGTACATTGTCTCTCACCAGTAAGCAGAGACGCATCGAAGTTTACCAATAAGCTTGTGTTCTTCTCAAAACCTTGCAGTGACCATCCCAATTATCTTTATGAGCTGCATGGTTTTCGAATGATTCCTTTCCTCGTGGGGTAATGCGTCTAAAACGATACCGTTCCCGTTCTGCCCGAAATAGCAGTTGCCTCACCCCTGAGAACAACCTCCAGTATCCGCTCCGGCGAGAACCTGGGTTCCAGGATTCCCGCAATGAAGGCGCATATGTGACCACGAATTGGCACACTTCGTCGGGTCAGTCCAATAGCCAGTCCTGTGATAAGGGCCTACCGGAGGAAGTGGTGGATGCTAACCATGAGGGGTCAGTGGGTGAGGGCAAAGTTAGTGGGATCTGGTAGAGCATGACGGTGTAGAGGGGGCCTGTGATGGAGGTAGAGGATCAGGCGTGGTGGTGACCCTTGTGGGAAAAAAACATAAAACATTGGCTACTCTTCGGATCGATTTGGCTAAGTTGGCGAAGTGACTTGGTGGAACGACTTTCCTAAAAGATAACATCCATGAAAGAAGGGGGCCCCTGAGTGGACTTTCCACCCAGCGGTTGGTGTAAAAGGTAAAGGTCTATCAGTGGGGACACCAGCCATAAAACCCCAATGACGCTGGCCAAGGCCATTTTGTGTTCTAGTCACCATGTATGATGTATTCGGGCATTGAATGCTATCTAGATCCTTCTTGCCTTCATGATGACGGACAATAGAGCTTTGGGTCTTTTAGTACCATGAATACTAGTCCTTGTATCCGCAGTGAAACTTAGCGGTGCTTTCCTGGGCGGCGGCAAAGTGTAGACTGAAAATCTTAGTGGGAGGCGGATTGGGTGTATTCAAACCAATGTAATCGCACAACCCTGAGTAGATAAGTTCCTACCCATAATACCGCACTTGGTCTGAATAGTGTAGCCATCCGGTGCTTGATTCGGTCAAAGCCGATTATCATTGGTGATAGCTCGATCGTTTGCTGAAATGGTGACGTTGACCTTCTGATCCAAGGTAAATACTGTGTTCTTTAGCATATTGTCAAAGCGTTCTCGGATTGATCTGTTGTTGAGTTGGATTTAAGCTGGGGAAGATAGCTATACATCGATCTACATATACAGTGCCATTAGAAAAGAAACATAACCACGGCGCTATTGTGCTGATGAATGAGTGACGATCTAATGTAACTAGACATCCGCCTTAAACAATCGTGAAAGATTAACCGGCATACTATAGATACGGTACTCCGGCAACTGCATACCAGAGAATCCTCATTAAGAAGCAATGAGCAGAACTACCTACGTAAATCCACCGATGGAAAGCGGCTGGGGACAACGTAATGAAAACAGGTACAACTCGAAGAAGCGTGAGAAGAAACGTCACCGTTCCTTTTCCCACAAGTAGAACATGAAGCAACGTCTAACGAACGTCCTTCAGCCTGTCTTGACAACATCATCTTCTACTCGATGCTAGTCCCTTATCTTTGAGTATCACGGTCCTTTTTTTGCACAGCTTGCACGAAGCAGTGGAACGAAAGAGGGTCAATGGTAGGGAAAGTCGCCGCGCACTACTGTGGCATGTAAACTTACTTTATTGTGAATCAACTACGTATAACGAAAGATCATCTTCTAGATCTGCATCCTAATATAATTTATGCCCACAAACTTGACCATGCAGGAGCTTCTAGGTCGTGAAAGTCCACTTAACATCGTGGTAACGGCCAGTGTTAGTAGTCGCGCCTAGATCAGCAAAGAGATGATCTGAGAGATCGACGAGCTTGCCGGTGGCGGTCTTGCCATCGAGTGTGATGATAGCCATGCGGCCGCAATAGGGGTTTCCGTTCGACTGGTCGCTCATCATGCCTGCGGAGAAGATTACTTGAATGGTAAGAGAAGAGAGAGGTTGAGCGGATGACTCACCATGTGCAAGAGCAAAGACATTCTCATAAGTGCCATTGTTAAGCCATCCGCAAGCGCCGAAGCCGCTTTTTTGAAATATCTCGGAAGTGAGTCCGGCGGTGGTATCGTAGACGATGATGTCGCCCGAGCAGGTGCCATCGATTTGACCGCAGGCGTCACTGCCGAATGCATTTGAAGTGCTGAGTGCTTGGGCGAAGGCTGAAGCTGAAGCTGTGGCTGAAGCGACGTCAGCGACCGTAGAAGCTATGTTCGGGGCGATTGATACAGGCGTAGAGCTAATTTCTAGCAAGGGAGATGTGATGCTGATAAGATTATCAGCCTGCTTCTTGACGGCAGAAGAAGTTTGCCGCGAAGCCGGTGCTGAAGCGATGATAACGATCGAAGCGACAACCGGAGATGGGATTGTGTATGTTGAGGTAGTTGTATGTTAGGGGCCGGCCTAGAGCAAGTCATAGGGGTGTCATTTAACTAATAGATAAATGCTAAGGAAGGAAAGTATGTACAGGTAAGAACTCGGTTCTTATGTGTTCCTCAGCCCTGCGCTAGGCCCGATAGGGTTGGCGCCTTACACATATGATGCAGGGTCCCAATGACATCACAGCTAGCTCAGGTTCCCGCTAGTCCTATACTAGCCTAGTGTCGTTTGGATTCATATGAAGGCTGAATCCGAATATCGGCTAGCTCTAATCAATACGCAGTCAACTCACTAGCGTTGACTGTGAATTGATTAGGGTTAGGTTAAGCGAAGGCTAGGATCGTAACATTGTAGATGCTATGTATGCGATGTTTGGTGCAGGCGGAAAGCTGATTCCTGACGAGATAGACGGAAGAGATGTGATGCTGACACGAGTGCGTGAAGCACTCATCCGCAGTACTTTTGAATGTCTATAATTTGCTGTTTGCCTTGACGACCCTTGAATTGAACCTGTCGTTCTGTGCCAGGCAGCGTAGTCCGATCATTCTCTACTAACCCGCTTGTGTCCCTCTTCTCTTAACGAAGCCTTTTCGCCTGCGTACCGCTCACGTATCGGTTGCTCGTGTCTGAACGTCTGTTAAACGGTATTAACGAGGCTCTTGAGTTTGCCCGTGTCGAACTTAACGAGGCTCGCGAGTTGCCCGTGTCGTAGTAACAGGCACGCAGTCTTAACGAGGCCTATACGTAGTTAGCACGCAGGTCTAAAGAATGTCCGTGATCCGAGTTCTTCCTGCTATTCACCCCCAACAGGCCAAACGCAAGGGTGTCCTGTCTCAGTTCTCGCCGTCGCGATCGCGATCGCAGCGACGAGGTACTGAATCGGATGGTTTTCATAAGCGATTTCCCTTGTAGTTCTGCGTTCTATTTGACTTCCTCGCCTGCGTAAAGATTGCTTGTAGCATGCGCATTGAGGTTATCGAGGTCTGCGCGGTCGTGAAAACTCTGCACGCGGCCAACGCACAGCGTTCCACCACCACGCAGCGCCTCGATGTCATTCAAAACGTTTGATAACCTCTAGGCTCTACTGTAGCTAGACAGTAGGTTCGTAGCCAGCACCGCGTACAGGTGGGTTTCATCGCTGGCCGAATCTTTATCATAATAACAGAACTTTTGTTCAATTGAAAAAAGTTTAATTAATACTTTATATTCAGAATTGACTGAATTCTCGCACAACACTGTTGCAGGGAGGCTGTTATTTTCGACCCGGTTGCGAAGTGCCTACTGTGTAGGAGAGGCTTCGGTGACGGATAAACCCGTCCCGGCCTGCCGAGACCTGCCTTGGCAGAGCCAAACCAACTGCCTCACATAAGTAACTACTACCTCAAACAGTCTACTGGTGAGTTCTGTCCTCAGTATTGCTCACCTCCCAGGCGCGCACAGAGCCTCCGCTACGCATCATGCCATCGATGTATGAACGCGCAAGCATCTTCAAATATGCAGAATTTAACAAACTCGCTCTTTGCAGTTTGGTGAGCAAGCTGCGCGGAGGGCAAAGCTGCTTCTGTGACACTTCTCAGACCCCAGCAAGTGGTAGCTTCAACTGGACAATCCTAATCTCGTTCATTGACGGGGTGGAGTGGGTGCTCCGTTCCCCACGGAATGACGGTGGAATCAAATCCGACGAAACGAACCTCATACTACTGGCTAGTGAAGCCGCGACTCTTAAGTATATCAAGGCCAACAGTACAATTCCTGTTCCCGAGGTCTTTGCATACAGGCAAGTCATTCCATCGATTCTCGTTGTGGATAAGCTAATGATCACATAGCTGTTCCAGGGACAACGATGTCGGTATCCCCTATATTCTCATGAGTAGAGCTCAAGGCTCGCCTCTACAGCATACATGGAAGACCTTGGAGACGCATGAACCCAACATATCCCAAGAACAAAAGGCAAAGGTTGTTTTCCAGCTTGGAATTATAACATGGCAACTATCTAGGCTTCGTTTCAATCAAGCTGGGTCTCTCTTTGAGGAAAATGGGGAATTTCATATCAAGACATGTCTATCCCGTGGCCTGCTACTGAATCAACGATACACTCTCGAAGATATACCTCGTGGACCTTTCAAGTCTGGAAAAGATTATTACGAGGCACAAATTTCGGCATTCCTTGAACACGTCAAATACCTTGCTTTAGGTCATCACTGCTTCTTTGCGCCTATCAGATGCCGGATCGAATTCTGCTTAACCGTTAGCTTGGAAAGCAAAGACCATTCATAAGAGACTCACTATGCATATTTGGAGGATAGGCATCCATAAGAATGCTTGAAGCAACGAACGAAATGAGCGAGCTGTAAGGTACTTCGCAGCGCGCCCCGAGCTTGAAGAAAGTCAATAGATGATTACTGTAATCTTCGGTGATCTCGTTTCCCTCTCTGCTTGCTCTTATAAAGCTGAAAGGCTGATTGACCGAGTCTACTATGTGTTGAAGTGCTCGAGAAAAGAGTCTGCTCATGTGGACGGCAGAAAATAGGTAGTGTTTACTTATACGAAGCCATCGTATTTCATCCGCTTGTCTAAGGAGAATGTCTTTTAATCGGCGATATCGAGCAAGTGGTGAGAGATGGTCTTCGGGAAGATAGAGTAGCTCTATAGAGAAGAAGAAGTTTCGCGTATTAACGGTACTTCAGAATTGTTTATTTCGACGTAGTTTCTTCATTTGATCGGAGGCGACGATGACAACTCGTAGGCGGATTTCTCTGGGAAGATCTACAGCGAACTCAATTGTAGCTCAAGTGTTCAAGCGGTCTGTCACACTTCCGTGATTCTTGAAATCATCTGCAAAGATGCAGATGACATCTGTAAAAAGAAAAAACAGTCGTGCATGAAGAATGTCGTAAAGACTATGATTCGACGCGACGGCCCAGAGAACTGAATACGAAGCTGTTCTATGGCACGAGGCAGCCTCGTGATTTCGATAGATGACGGAAAGAGAGTCACTGTCGACGAATAGTATTGGTCGATTACAGCTAATGAATGAGGCATCGAGGCGAAGATTGGCGACACAATTGCGGTCTTGGTGACCTCTTCGGACATTGTTGTGGGGGAAAAGCTCGGGAAGTGCCAGGTCTTTAGCTTTTCGTCCGATGAAAAACTGTAGCGAAGGGTATTGGGCGGATGAATTAGTCATCGATTGCATGGCTCTGTCGAGTCGATCATCGTCAAGCAAACACACTTCTTTACCTTCTGCTATTCGTAGCAACGATATATGATTACAACGAGACATGATGAATACTATGGTCAATGAAATATTTGCTGAGTTTCTACCGCGCTTTTTAAAGGAGATGAGCATAGGTCCAAGACGCCGAACGGCACCCTCTGAGGGCTTCAGTCCGTAGGCTCTGGTGATCTGTATCCGAATCCAGGGAGAAGAGCCTGGCATTCGCGTTCGATGCACACCTTCAAATTGAGTATGTTCAATTGAAAACTTTGGGAAGAGGCTGATGTCGACAGCGTTCTACCACATTGCCGACACAACAACATGATCGATGATCCTGAACTGAAACAACAGACCTCTAGTGAAAGGAGCAGAGCGTATTTGGGAAGAGCAAAGATTCTCATTCACAAGCTTGTGTTCGAGGTCGATAAGTTCTGTGAGGCTCGCCCGCTAGACGGGAAGAACGTTTCTAGGTTACACAATATTTTCGAGTTGGAAGGCTGCTCTCGACTGAATCCAGATAATTATGTTCCAACACTCATAAATCGAAAGGTGTTGACTGGCGCACTGGGGAAAGGCGGGAGTCTGGATGTTTCTTTGGGCGGCTGTGAAGAGCTCAGTCTTCTGAAGGTGGAAGAACCGTTAATCTGCTTGCATGAGCGCCATCGCCTTGCAGCGGCGACGCGGTACTTCTTTCAGCCGGAACAAAAGTGGTGGATTGTGAACTTATACTTGGACGGTATGAGGGCTGATTTATCCCCTCGGGATTTAGTGAGCTTGCTAATTTCGTCTCAAGATTTGAACTCATCAGTGGTCACTGCTTTGAAAGAAGCGTACTCGAACTTTCGGAACTTCTGCGATGAAGATATCTTTCGCAACTTGCGCTATTGTCAACTGAGGAATGACGAGGCTGAGGCAGGGAAGTGAATGGCCCGGTTATCAGAAAGCAAGCAAACAGACGTCGCGCAGTTACAGAACATGGCCAAGAAAACCTCTGAGATGGTCGCATTGCAAGACGTCTTGAATGCGTTACTTTCCTTTGTGAGCTTGTGATCATCAGTGTCGATCGATGTTTTTCATCGTCTGCTAACCTTGCGCTGTCCAGAGGTGACAACAGCTCATATCATGCCAACGCTTCTTACATTTTGCTAAAGTATGAGCAGGAGCTATCTAACTGTCTAGCATTAGTCAAGACAACGTGAGAACAAATTCTCGAGCCCACTGACGCGTCATACTTCTATCTTGACGCCAACATCGTGCACATAATTCAGGGTCGATCTTTACTGACTTTCTCTGAGAATTACCACTTCATAGAAAATTGCATGCAGAACGAAATTCTCTTCCCGGCCGTCACGAACAGGCAACAGAGACTAGGTATCTTTCGTCGTCTTTCTGTCATTCCTTATCTCATTCCCTCTCTCTACACCTTCATCGAAGACACAAAGCATGTCGAACCTTTCGCCAAGATCATGAAAAGACTTTTACCTTCACGATTTAAAGAATCTGTCCGTCAGGCTTTTGAAAGACTGCACACGAGTCAGACACAAATCATGAAGCAACGAAGCGAAACGATGTTTAGACTCTTTTCTCACAGCGCTAAAGAATGTTTTCAAGTCGCCTATCAACAGCTGTGACTTTTCGTCATGCGTCGTTTCCCCGAAATGACTTGCATACAATCGAGGAAGAACGCTGAAAGACCAATAAAAGTCATCACGAATGAGGCAGAGAAGTGATGACATCGATTTGACGAGCTCGCATCGAAGAATGAGTTTGAATTCGCGCAAATTCATCACCTTTGTACTCAGAATTCAAAGGAAAAGATGATTCGCGACTTTCTTCATCAGGCTCGACCATCAGATATCTATCAGTTCGACGAGACTGTTTTGAACTCTGAGGTTCAACGAATCTCCCGAAGTCTCTCGAATGTACAGCTCAGAGATATTCATCGCCCAGCAGCAGAATTCTCTTTCGACGCTCAACGCAGCCTCAAACTTTCGAAGCGTTGCGATAGGCTATTTCATCAATCATTTATGCTGAATCGCAAAGTTCTTTTTCAAGAGATGATCTATAACGATGACTCGAAACCCGTCGAGATTGCTGAACAACGCCGAAGAAACATTACCTCTCTAGCGATCAAGCGAAATACCTTCCGCGCCTTTTTCGGCAACCTAGCACCTGTGTCTCGTATAGGGACTGTAATGTCATCTGTCAATGACGAAGATGACGCATTCATCGTTTCTGTTTCTCACCCTTCCAGAAATGAAAACTCAGCGAACCTGCCGCACAAATATCGTTCGAAGTCTCTGCCAGATACCATGTTGCCAAGTAACCTTCTTCAAAACTTCATTCAAACGAATCTTCAGAATCAGTCTAGGCACATCATGCTATACGACCTCGATTTGACCCGGTTTCACTGCATAGAATTCACTGAGATTACCTTCAAACACTTTTTACTACGACATGAAGAATGCGTGTACTACTGCATTGATCAGACCGGAAGGCTCGATACTGTCGACCTGAGAAAACTATACAACACTACATTGAAGTCGAAGAACATCGTGTTCTTTGAGAATCTCGCGCAGACTCGTACAGGCTCGAGAGATAGAACAATAACGAATTTGAACGCACTTAAACTCGAGATGACGATTTGCGAAACAGTGAATAATAGAACACTATTTCTTGAAGAGCTACCATCTAGCTAACTCAACATCGATGAGAGTTTGAACATAACTGATGTACACGTTCGACTATTTCACTCTTCATTTCCGCAGGCTGTATGCGATAGAATGAATCAAGTCTGCATCGAGTCAGCAGCAGCAATAAGTTTACATCGAAGATCTTAGAGAGTACTATTCACTCAACTTTCTAGCCTGGTTCTCTCCCCTCAGATCATATCACTGGTCATTGATAATAGTTAGGGCGAGAGCAGCGTGAAGGAAAGCGTGGCGGTTTTCCTGTCCTCAAGAGTGGTCAAAACATTGCGTTGTGCTTCGATCTATATGAACTCACCTTCGAAATTTGATCTAACTCTTCGTGCTCTACCCCAACCAAAGCTTGAAGGTTCTCGATGTCTAGAGCAACAAGCCACTCGTCAACTGCAGCGATGTTTCACCCTTCTGCCTCATTTCACAAGCTTTCGATTTTGCGAATGTCGTCAAGTTTATTTCGAATACTCAAAGTCGTTCGAGATTTCTCAAAATGTCTCGCGATTTTTAGGTTGAGAATCTTGCGACATTCTTCGTGGTCTGCATTTCTGAATGCAAAATAGACTACGATAGCAATCTCAGAATTCGTTCATCGTCTGTAAGGCATCGTTTTTTAAGTCACGAAGAGATGAAGATCGAGAAACAGACAAGAAGATCGCGATGTGATTGTTTATAAATGCTTGACTTATTCTAACAAGGCAATTCACAGAGACTTCAACTTCAGCCGTTGATACTACTACGTACTGTCTAACATGCCACACCAAATCAAGAAAAGTCACCAAGAATACGTCGAGCCCTCTTTCTAGTGTTCATGGGGAAAGTTCGTGCGGCTGCTCGAAGAAGCGTGATTCTTGCGGGTTAGCTCGTAAAGAAGACTGTTGACTTCTAAGGTTCAGCGTTTCAGCTTGTCAATGTAGTCGCTCACTCGTTGAAGTTGTCTAGACTAGTCAAAAGAACTCAACATCTGAGGGAAGCAGAATTCCGCACCTCGTTTGCTTCTTCACCCTTTCAGCAGTTAGCTCTTTCATTGCGCAATTGTAGAGAATATGACACTTACTTGCGTTGCAACTGTCGCACTAATGCATTAAGATTATTCGCAGAAGTTTCGCGAAACTGAGTCTTCGCCTCTAGCTGCGAAACAGGTTCAGTAGCTGATGTTATCTCTAGGCTAGCAAGTGTCGTGTAGCTAGGAGGGAATAGAGAATTGACTTGAGCGTTGTTAACATTCGAATTACTCATATCATCTGACATCTGTTGCTGATCAATTTATTGACCAGCTTCTGTGCTCGTTCACTGAAAATCAAAGTTTCATTGATTTTCACGCGTAACATTGCTGTCTGGATCGTCGATCTTTAGCTCGTTCAAGAATGTTTTTCAGACCTCATCGTCGAGATTCAGTGCGTCTGTCATACTCACTCGTTGTCTTTTTTTCAGCTCGTAGATTCTAGTGATCTCAAGTTCACGATTGATGTGTGAATCTTTTATAGTAATCAATACAAGGGTTCTGACTCATTCTTTCAGCTATTTTCGTTATTTGAGCGCTCGTTCGCCTATTCTCGCAGTCTAGATCAGCAGTCGATCAGTTTGCTGCACGATCATCAAGGTCGAAGACTGCCTTAATTTTTCGAATCGAACTTCAAGAATATCTCGATTGTTCATTATTGCAGCCCTGTGACCTTTCACATGTCGATCGTCTAACCAAATATGACATGAGCAAAGTCAGGTGACTCACTAGCTCTGCGAACAATTCATGTAAGGCATTACTTAGCTCACTCAGCGTCCGCAAGGCGTTTTTAGCTCACTCAGCGTCTGCTCTTAAGGTACTTCCTGCCGCTGCGACTACGTTTCGCTCACTCAGCGTGTGACAGCAACGTATCACTCACTAATTTTTGATTCACACTTGCGATGGCAACGCTTTTACTGGTTAAAACAGGATCAGCTCATTCTTCAGTATCAATCCTAGATTTAAGAATCGCTTTAAATGATCTCAAAAGACGAGATGCATATTAGATGACTATCAGGTACGTCTTTGCTCTCGTTTTCATCTTTGAAACCTCTGTTCAGCCCTTGATATCATGTCACTCACATCAGAACGCGAATTCAACACTGCTCGAAAGATCTCTAAGCGTGAACGTCGCTGCGTTTCTTGAGTGTCTAAGACTTACGACGATGAAAAGATTCTTGAGAATATTCATCGATCTCATTCAGAAAAGAGCTGAAATGTTCTTTGTGACAAGCACAATGAGATGGTTTCATTCTATCGACAACGATCTGTTGATGCAGTTTACTCGAAGTGGAATGTTAGGGGCCAGCATAGAGCGAGTCATATGGGTGTAATGTAACGAGTATATAAATGCTAAGGAAGGAAAGTATCTAGAAGGGCAGAGCCGACTATCTATATGGCTCAGGGGAACATAAGCTAACCCTGAATAGAGTTGGCCTCGGAACAACTCTATAGCCTAGCGGCGAGCGATCGGCGATAGCCATCAACATAGCTACCAACGTAGGTGCGTAGCTAGGGTCGTAACATGAAAGATTCTTCGATCTCGCAACATCTCAACATCAACATCATTGATCTCAAAAGAAAGCTTCGCTCAAGCTGATGCATCTCAGAAACTGGTACAACAAGTGATGAGTGATGTAAGCTCGTCCGTGTTTCTTTGCGAAGTCTTTTCTGCTAATACATACATCTAAGGAAACATCAACGAGCTACGAGATACAATACGAGAACGATTTGAACAACTTCGAACTCACAGTCGGGGGTTGAAACTGTGGCATTGACGTGAAAGAATATGCCTTGCAGATTACAGAGCTCATGAAAGCACAAAGAGAGATGACGAGGATGGTCACAGAAGCTGCTTGCGAATTTCGCTGTCAATGAGTTATCTAGATGTAAATCAATCGAATGTATAAGTTGTAACATCTTGCATTATCTCAATAAATTCTTCATCGAAGATTTAGAAGCGTCGAAGTGAATCGATTCTGTTCAACCTTCAGATGATATTTCAAAAAGAATTTCCCCTTTTAGAGATGACTGCTGAAGAGGGTATGGCGAGTAACCTTTCAATCGATCTTCAAACGAAGTCTCTCGATGAAAACGTCTTGGCAAAAACTATGTTTGAAGTGAAAAGAATGCGTTCTAGGTGAGCAATTCTGCCTAGAATAGAATATTCGACGCGCGCGCGAAAGCTACTCATTCGTGTAAAGCTGAGACAATTCTCTATAAGTAGTAGGTTCTTGAGTCTCATACTCAGCAGAAACGACAAGTTGCCTACATTGTCTAGCACATTCAAGTCTTTGAACACAGCTTCTTTGATTCATAATGTCTGACGAACTTTCCTCACGAACAATGATGAGTTTTCAGCATCATTCACATGAGAATATGACTAAAAACCTGAATAGAAAAACACAACGATTGAGTCTTGTCGAGCATGCGCCAGACGATTGAACTGAGAGTTTCTCAAGAAATTCTATCATCGAGAAGAACATTCCCGACAGCAGGTTCTTGAGCTCAACCATCACGTCACTCAGCTTAGTGAAGCGCTGCACCATGCCGAGCTTACTTCACAGAACGATCGAATAGCTCTGAACAAGGCTCACGCTCATCTCAAGAAGCTGCAAGCCGGTTACAGTCAGTTCGAAGCTTCACGAGCTAGATTCAAGAATGATCTTCACGAAGAAAGGCAGAAGCATCGAATGTGTCAGGAAGCTTTCAATCATGAACGCATTCGTCATAGCGAGACGGAAAAGAATCTCAACTGCGTCTGAAATGCACATACAAGATTAGGGAAGATCATTTCCAAGGCCCCGTATCAGGTGATCACATCGAGAGAAGAGAAGACGAACGACTTCATCGACATCACTGAACTGATGCTCGAGCTTGAAGCCAAAGCTTCCAAGATTCAGGGCCTAGAAGATGCTCTGATACATCAGCAAGAACAAAGTCACAGCGATCTTCTTCTGATCGAGAGAAGACTTCACGAAAGATCAGTACAGCATCAAGAGAAAGTCACAGCAAAGATCGAGATCATCAACGAATTGAAATCTCACTTACGCCGTGGGAAACTCGAGGTCGACGTCGAGAATACAGAAACGGAGGCCAAAGTTTCTAAAAGAGCGGGAAGAAAGTGAAAGCGTACTCGTGGCAAGGGTCGAGCTTGCAAAGACGTCAGCACGAAGGAAGCAGTCGGCAAACAAAGCTTGAGTGATTCGTTGAAATCAAGTGGTGAGACACTTGTAGAAACTTTCAAGAAAGAGGTAGTTTAGATCGCTCTCTCGTTGCGTGATATGAAGCATGACGTTCGTAATTCATGAGATCTGATTGAATTAATCTAATGATGAGTACTTGCCGCACAAAGTAGAATATATCAATGAGAGAGAAAAGTCTCAATCGTCGTACTCAAGACTTTCTTGAATGCCTGATTTCGATTCTGTTCTGTTACTCTGTTGAAATTTCGCAACTAAATCGAAACGGGTTTGACGAACGACAAAGAAAACAAAACCCCTTGAATAATGCTTGGTACGAGCCAACGAACTCGATAGAGAAAATGACTACAATGTCACACAACTTGAGACTCGCACTTGTGTCAGTGACTCATGAAAGTTAAAAATATTGATCTAGATCAATCAACTTTTCGACTGTCTACGAATCTGAGTGACCAGGGTTTCGTGCTCGCTTTGCTCGATGTGTGACACTTAATCGACTCACACCTTTGAAATAATGGTTTGTTTCTTTCGATAGACACTCATCATGCAAAAGAGTATTGTGTTGACAGATTTGCATCGTCGAAGTCATCACGATACTCTCAATGTGCAATAAAGATGATCAGATAATGATGTTAGAGAGACGTTGAAATTGTCAAATTAATCTTCTGAAAGACTAAGATTTTCATCGCAACAATATTCGTAAGCGACTCTTGCATGGCAAGACAAGCAAGATTTGTCATAGTTTTACTAGATTGCTGCTTTAACTTTAGCCTCGCAGTAGTCAATTGTCAATCACACGATGAGTGAAGGCGAAAGTAATAGCGTAAGTAAGATATGCTCTTTTCTTTCTCAGCATTCGTCTGAGTTCTTTCTTTAGCTGATCTTTTGCCGATCAAATATAAAGCATGAACAAGTTCTACATGTTACAGTTAAACAAAAATAATCTATGTGACATAACACAATTCTGTTATGCTCTATCATGAATACTGAATCTCAATCATCTTCTTCTTCAAATATTGCAAAGAAACATGTCATAAAGTCAACTCTCAGCTCAATTTCTGCCACCTCTTTCTTCACTGTTGAACGTTCGCATGTCATCAATCTTTCGCCTCTTCAGATTTCGAGCTTATCAGTCATCACGTCACAGCATATTTCGTTGCTTTCGATGATCTGTTCACTCATCATTCAACAAATCGAGATTTTATCAACAATTCTACGAGCTCGCTCGCTCGAATCAATGAGAGGTAAGATCATTGCTGTGAATGATGTGAATAAGAACGTCGTTCTTTTCATGATCAAATATCTTCATCATCATATCATCAAACACTTGAGACTCGATGTTCGAATTTTCCACCAAACTTCTATTCAATCGCAAACCTCTGAGAGCACAGATCTCTTTCATTACACTCAAGTTATTCGAGATTGAAATATGCTTTGAAACGCTTATATTGAGCTTCCGGTTCCCACCATCCCTGAATCTGCTTCGCAGCATGAATCGACCACTGTTTCTTCTGTCGCCATGCCTTTCAAATCTCAAATCGCATGTGTTAACATCATTTCATTTTCGTCATTGATGACTACAGAAAGAGCTGCGTCTCAGATGTTTATTACAGACGCATACAGCAACGAGAATCACTGGCGTTGGCTTGCAGAATATTGGCGTGGCTGTCCGCGGCCCGACATCACAATTAACATCTCGAACTCCGAAAGAACACTCAAGAATCGTGAGGTGTTACGAATTTGAGATCATAACATGAACACTCTTGTGATCACGAAGGCAAATTTCGGCCATGTTGTCTTTACAGCGAAGCAGTTCAGACGGGTTGAAGTTGAGGTAGAAGAATGGTTACGAGATGAATAGTAGTTAAGAAGGAGAATGTATGAGCCTTTGACTCACGTTGCTTTCACTCGCTTGTGGTTTCCCTAGTCATCACCGCCATCTACTATTCTTACTCTTCTTCCACCCTCCCCCTTATTCATCTTCACCCCACCTCAAAACTTCCGCTGCAAATTCTCACAGCTCATACCTCGCCACCTCACCACTTCGCCCTTAACCCCGTGATCTGAGCTTCTAGATCTCGCAGTGCGAATGCGACGCTTTGCAGAATCGAGGTTAGAATCAGTGGTGACTTGAGGGGGGGGTTGCTTCTTGAATAGATGAGGTTATCATCAAAGAGAGACGACTGGGTGCGCAGATGACGGGTTCGAAAGGAAAGTGAGGGAAATATTTCTGTTGAATATACATCTCGTTCAGAGTTTTGTGGGCCTGCAATGAGCCGGCTTCGCCCCCTCAATCCCGGCGAGAAGGGTTACTCAATGCTCAAGCGATGATGGCGACAGATGGTGAATCGCTCAATGCGCGAGAGAGGAATGGTTTGAGCCTCATGTGAAGCGACAAGTTGAGCGAGCGGCAAGACTGAACGGCCTCAGTGCGTGGGGAAGAATATCGTTTAAAGAGGGTGACTTGACGCTCACGTGAAGCTGTCATCTAAGAGAATCGGTCCGATGAATTCTTGTCAGTGATCATGCTCACAGTGCACTCAAAATGCGAAGAAGAAGATCTAAACAAAAAGAAAATGAAATCGTTTAGCGACTGAGTGAAGTGAGCATGAAATACTTCGATATTAATTTTATGCACACTAGTGTCGATTTAATACTCGTGTGATCGCGCTGACTGTGAAATAGAATAGGTTACGACGATCGAAGGTTTTCGTAATTCTACTCTAGTTTCGTGAATGAAGTATCGAATTCGAATTCCTCGAGAGGGGCGAGAGTCAAAGTACAAGGGGTCAGCTTCATTGTGAAGATATTAAGTTCTTGACGGAATTGAGAAACTCGAAGGCTACGCTAAACCCAAGCTGTTCTAGGGTAACTTACTGAAGTTGACGGAAAGTTGACGTGCGAGTTGATCAAGCACTCATCTTTCAGTTTCTTGACGCATGTGATGAAGAATCTGGTTCACATCATTGTTGAAGACTCAGAGCACTTTCTTGAGTGGTCGAAAGTAAGTCTTCTTCTAACTATACTTGTTTGATCGATTACTTATCTGTATTCTGTACAGCGCGCTAACCGTCTCTACCTTCGTATACGACAACGTCTCTTCAAACCCTTCATTATTCGAGAGTCTCAGTCTCAGCGAACGCAGTTTTCATGAACGTGTGCAGCATTATCTACACCTGAACATCATCGCTTAGTCGTCTTCTATCATAGCAATGTCTCACAGCAAGCAGAGACTTGTGACTGTAACAGCGAAAGGTTCATCGCTGAGAATGTTGTTATTAAGAGAGACAAACCTTGTGAACGTGTCTCTAGAGATATCTACGGAACCAGCGTCAACGACAAAGACGACGACTCTATCTCTTTACATCAGACGAACAGTGAGAATGATCTAGACAGCGCTGACGAAGATTGTTCGAAAGATCAGAGCAATACGATCAATGACAATTCAAACAGGCAAGATCATGACTTCAAGAATAAGAATAATGATTGTGAAGATGAAGGCAGTCAAGACGATGATGATGATGCAGAGCATGACGACAGCGCTGACAAAGATTGTTCGCAAGATCAAAGAAACACTGAAGACAATCAAAGCTTTCAAGATGATCACTTTACCAATAACGCAAAGCGTGACGAAGTGAACAGAATCATCAAAAAAATAGAAGAGTCTTCGAAAACGCGTGAGAATTCTCTCGATGCTCTTGACGACTTACGAACTCAGTCATCATGAAATCAAATTGACTTCGTAACATCTGCACAATGAGATATTGATTCACTATTACACGAAATCGAGAGTGATTCAATTCGAAAGATCGTGCATAAACTGAGACTGCATCAGAATCTTGAAGTGAGAATTGAAAGTGAAGCTAGTTGCAAGATCACTAGCAGTAATCATAATATAAGAAGGCTCAAAAACGTCATGATGAAAGAGTCACGATTACTTCATGTTCTGCAAAGCGATCACAAGGCAAAGTCTTGCAGCTTAGATTGATACTTGCAACATGGGAAAGTTTTTTACAAGATGCGTCTACTATGCTCTGAACTCTTGAGTCTTGTTGCTTTCATATTGACAACATCAGAGTGCAAACATTTATTCTTTAACCTGTACATGCTGATCTTCTCTACAGAATACAGATTGTAAGCTCGCATTTCAAGGAATTTTCTGCGTCTTGAAATCGAACTGACTTGCTTTTCACCGTCGTCAAGTTTTTCGATATTGTTGTGATTGCTGAGTCTCAGAAACAGACGAAACGAATACGTGAGTTTACGTATAGCAACTGATCTTGAACGAGAACGTCGCTGATGTGTTGAATTTGACTTTCAGCAAAGCGAGTGCACGAGATCTCTCAACTGAACCTCAGAAGCTTGAAACGAAAAGAAGTTTGACGAGACTATAGCCTTGCGATATTTTCATCAGTGCTATCGACTTCAGATTTAATCACTGTCACATTAGAAGATACTCGATCTGAATCTTCATCATCATGCAATTCGTTGTCACAGTATCTCACTCAAACAACTACGTACATCAGCTCTCTTGAACGAGATGACTCATCTATAGTTAATGAAGATGACTCGACGACGAACGACAATGCTCATCAAAGCTTTGATCATCTTGATTCAGCATCTTCTTACCAAAGCAACGTCACGAATGAAGCTGATGAATCATTCTCGAGTCAATGCTTGCGTCATGATGATCAACATATAGCTTCATCAAAAGAGAGGTCAAATTCACAATTTCTATTCATTTTTTTCAGACCTCATGATCAAGATTTTGATTTAGAATCTGGCATGAGGTCGACTGCGAACTTTTTTTACGTTTCTACCTTTCAGGTTTCAATCGACGAATCTCTTGGTTTAGAATCTGACATGAGGTCGACTGCGAACTTTCCTTACGTTTATGTCTATCAGGTATCAATCGACGAATCTCTTGATTTAGAACTTGACATGAGGTCGACTGCAAACTTTTCTTACGTTTCTATCTTTCAGGTTTCAATCGACGAATCTCTTGGTTTAGAATCTGGCATGAGGTTGACTGCGAACTTTTCTTACGTTTCTACCTTTCGAGTTTCAATCGATGAATCTCTTGGTTTAGAATCTGACATGAGGTTGACTGCGAACTTTTCTTACGTTTCTGCCTATCAGGTATCAATCGACGAACCTCTTGATTTAGAATCTGACATGAGGTCGACTGCGAACTTTTCTTACGTTTCTATCTCTACAATTTTCATCGACGAACCTATTGATTTAGAATCTGGAATGAGATTTGCGATGAACACTATTTCTTACGATTCTACCTATCTCTAGTTGAATCGATGAATTTCGTAGATTATCACAATAAATTGATATAGATATCTGATAAAACATTCTGTGCTACGAAATAAATTGTGCAAGTAGCTCACTTCAATACCATCATAATAAAGTTCCTTTCTTTTTATTTACTGTCTCTAGTCTAACAGATTGACGTACTTTTCAAGCTCTTCTCATATTTCAGTCTACAGTCACAATCTTTTCATTCTCAGTGATCATGATAGTAGGTAAGCCGTCTTTTTCAATCGGAACGACGATAGAGAGTGATCGCAGATACATGACGATAGTATCGAAATGAAGCACAATGACTGAACTTTTCACAGTGACAGAATCTTCTTTTACCGATCGCGAGCACTGTTGTTGTGTGAGCTCGACGCATCAATGCATAGTCTCTTAGACACAGACATTCGCATCTCTTGCTGCACAAAGTGAATAATCTGAACACATTTTTGTTCTGACTTATAGATCTTCAGAGAATTCGAATTATTTGAGTTCTTAGAATTCAGATCATCGCATTCAACCTTCGCTGCATGTATCAAACTGAAGTCAAGGTTGACGTCAATGAACACAGAAATGATCTCTGTGTTGAAAGACATGATAGGTTTGTACCTTTGTGAAATACTGCAGAACGACCTAACTAGCCTTCAATTCAATTAATCATGCTCGAAAAGAAGTAGTTGAAAATCACATCTGTTGCAATCTCTCGATAGAGTAGCGTTTGCTTCTTTGATGAGAATATTGCAATGAGAAGCAAAGAGCGAAGTAAGACAAGCGTGAGAATATGACTTGAAATTCACGTGAGCTGATGTCGATCGCGAGTTATGCAAGTAATGCGCTAGTTGATCGACTCAGACACTTTAAAATTATCGCAGAGTATCATCGTCATACATCAAAGAAAAAAGAACAGGTCTCGAAACCTTGCACTGCTTTCGCTATTGCGACATCTGCAGCTTGAGCTCGCTGTAGTGACGATGAGTGATTGACACTCGTTGATTTTTGCCCGATAGAAAGGTTCTGATACTTTCTCTAGCGACTGACGTCTGAAAACAAATGCATTAGCCTCAACCTCTTCAGAAGCGTGTATGATTAAAGAAAGACGTTAAGACAGGTTGCAGCTTTCTGTTTTCAAAGTGCAGACAATCAGACAAGCAAGCGTTGATCATGAAAGGCAAAGAGATAGAGAGATTCAGACATGACAAGAATCAAACGAGATAGCAATCTCTTCTGTTCTGATCAAAGCTTCATTGCTTGAATGTCATTTGATGTGTGAACAAATGATATCAGTACGCAGAAAGATACAGCCTCGACAAAAGTGTTAAATGTTCTCTTGAATCTGAATACTATCAAAATATTTGAATTCAACAAGCTCTTCTTTCGACTCGATTCAGCACTGATCTTCTCTTGAAATCACGTCTACTTCTTGACAGGTTTCAAAGATTCTTGACCGTTAAAGTAGTGTTACGTTGTTGATGTTCTTCAGTCAGACTTCACTAAAATTCATGTCAAAATCAATCTTTGCACTCTAGATAGAAGAGCTCAAGCACAGATAGCTCGATTCATTGACGAGAATCGAAAGATGTATTGCAAAGCAAAGCAAGTCTCGATTGTGTCTCATGAGGTTTCAGCACTTTGCACTGAGTCAAACTTAGTTACCATTTCTAGTCTGTTCTCTCGATCTATCGTCGTTCTTGACTGATACAATTTTCATTTCTGCAGATCATTCATAAAGACATTCGTATGTTCAGAGAAGCGATAATGGTGAATTTCAGGTCATCTCACTTGGCAGAAGAGGGTTGAAGCACCACACGTATTCAATCGCTTCGCACAACTCGTGCTTGACACACTTGCTTTCTTTGCGTCTTTTTCACCAGAATCTCTAATACTATTGAGCCTCTTGATCTAATGTCAGCCTGTTCTAATTGACCTATTCTCAGAAGAATTCTTATTGAAAAAGATGATGAACATCACGAAGCAGAGTGTCAATTCTAGTAAGCTAATTTTGAATGGTTGATGATTGAGAAAGAACAGAGATCAATAATACGAAGACAGAAAGCGACTAGTATGAATAATGTACTTACACTTCAGAAAATCTGATGGGATAAAAAGTTTCGACAAACACCTCAGAGAATCGTGCAGCATGCAACGTATCGGAATTCTTCATCTATCATAAAAACACATCAGAAACTCGAATACAATACAAAGATCAGGCAGCATTCAATCTATCGAAACTCTGCGCCTTTCATCACAGCAGTAAGCATACTATCGCAAGTGATGTGCAAGTGAAGCTTAATAGAAAGAAGAGCAGATGAATGAAAAGAAAATAATGTGATTGTGCGACTGACAATTGACTGAGTCGAGAAAAGAGTTCTTTCTTCGCTCAACGTTTTCTTTCTGTTATCATGCTGAAGCGACTGTGCGTTGCTAGAGATGAACGAAAGTACATTAATCAGAATCAAATTTCCATGATAGAGAATACTCAAGGGAACAGAAAGGGAAAAAACTATGTGATTGATCGCTCATCATTCTCTGCGCAAGCGCGCCTCTCTCAAGTCTGTGCTCATTTCTTTTGAGTGAGAATTTCTTTGAACATCTTTCACTATCTTGATGTTCTACTAGAGAACTCTTCAATTTGAATTCTCGGTTGCAAAATTCACAATGAAATCGTTTTGAGTTCTCTCTGCTGAAAGTTGCTTTCTTGTACGTTGGTTTGATCGACTGCTTTATAGAAGACGATGATAAGGTACGAAGATGAAGTTGCTTAGAATTAATCGATGATGCTTTGAGCAAATTCGAGCGAGCGAAGTAAGATGATAGTTGTGCATCGTCAAGAGAAGAAGTTGAGTCTGCACATGAAGATTTATTGAAGTCGTTGAATTTGAAGTCTGGTCTTTGACAGTTCTTCACTGTGAAAGCAAGTTAGAATGAGTGCATTCATACGATACAGAAAGCTTACGTTGCTTCTGATGCTTGAGAGCAGAGCTGTTCAAGCTGTTTGACAAGCTCTGATTGAAATGCTTGCGATTAGAATAACAGTGAAGTAGAGACTGCGAAAGAATCAAAATTTCTGCTCTTTGACATGATTAAGCTAATCTCAGATTGCACAGATCTTGACGATGACGTTGTATTTGTGATAGGCTAAAGCTTTGAAAAAGAAACTCTTGCTTCTCTGACATGGGTTGAAGTGTGTCGAGATTGAGAGCTTCGCTGGTTCAACATCAACATCAGGGGTCAAATCAAGACTTATTGACTCAATGAAAACTCTTTATTCTCTTTCTTTATCGCAATCAATTGACGTGAGCTGAAATAAGCTGCACGCTTACTTGACGCAGAGTGTCGTTCTGTAGAATTCGAAAGATGTATGATGAGCAGTCATGCACTAAGCAGATCTGTCGTTGTCGTCGCTATTGCTTCACAACATTGATGAATGACGTAGATATAGTTCGAGACAGAAATCTTGAACAATGAAACGTTTCTGCTAAAGATCTTCTGAATGATCGAGTCGTTCTCAGAAGCTGAGATCTTCCGTCGTGTCTTGAAGCAAGATTGATTCAGTTCTAAGATGCTTTCGCAACTTCAGACTCTTTCTTCAGAATTAACCTTGATTCGAGCTAGGTTCAAGATCGTATCAACAAGCAGATCTTATTCTCATGATCATACTCGCTAGACGCTACAAATCACTAATAAATGCGAGACAAACATCATCAGACAACATATGTGCAATGATGATAACTTGAGAACCAGTTTACGACAAGCTAGGTGCAGCTGACTACGATATTGACGACAGTTCAATTTCATATCGAAGTGACTGTCAATCTAGACAGATTGATCAGCAGTGATCATCAGACTCAATGATTGATTGTCTTACTCATAATCAATAGTGTTATTGATCTCGACTGAATCTCTATCAGTGAGAATATTGCTAGATTCGAAGAGTGAACACAAGTGAAACAGATTGAGAAAGAGAAGACAGATCGCGATATCAAAGCAACTCTGCATTGAATCAAACTCGCTAAGTCAGAGAAATAATCATTTCGATGACAGCAGAAATTTCTTAGTTGTAATCTGCTTGCAGAAACCCTCATTCGTACTTTTCACTGTCATCTTCGATTCTTTCAACGATGACAATAAAGTCTAACCACGAAAATAAAAAGAAGAGCGTGAAACGAATGCATCTGTGATGCTCTTTACACGTGAGGCTGGCGAAAAGCCTACTAGTAGTATGTCGTTGTAATGACTTAGCTTTCAACTACTTTCTTCATAGTTAGCACTTCGACAGCTGTGTCGAAGTGCTAACTCAAAAGAAAACGCTCATAATTTTGAGAAAACCTCAGATTGATTAGCTAACTCAAGAGCTCACCTTGTCGTCATAGTTACGAGAATGCTGCTTCTGAGACAGAGTTCAAGAATGAAAAACAACAACAGAAATGAATTTCTGAAGAAAATTTAATCAACAACGTGTCGACGAGAAGATCAGTGATGAGAGAAAGATGCTGCTACTATATTATACTCATATATTTGCATCTTCTACGAGAAGTCTGTCATCTTGTTGCCTCGTTTTGCCTTGTGAACTCATTTTCTGCACTTCGTTCGATCGCGTCTTTCTTTCTTGTCTTGCTTGTCTTCTGCAGCATTATCTGCAATTCAGCATCATCTTCATTCTGTCTTGATTCATGAGTCAGAATATCGAGAATGAGATGAGAAAGCTTCTGTATCTAGTTTCAATTACAGAAGTTTTCTAATGAAGAAAGCACTTACTGCAGTGATCATCACTTCGTACCCTTTTCTTGCGAATTCATTAAAGCATCGATCGATTGACTTCTTTGAGAGAAATCTGACAGTCACAAATTTCTCTGACCACATCACGTAATACACATCTTCAAATTCGATGACAATGTACAAGAAATCAAAAGAGCTGATTTCTGAGCATCGAATGATCAAAACTCTCTCGATCGATTTTCACTGTGACGAATCAATCTCTGACAAAACGCATAGCTTCGATGATATCGATCATTGATTGTACGCTCGTCAAGATGTGATATACACTACATTGTCAACGCATGCTCATGTGAAGTTACTGAGAACTGCATCTTCGTTAGTATAATTGCTCGAGAAACGTCATTACTAACTTACTTTTCGTCGATTTCATTGCACTGTGAACGTTCAACAGACAATCAGACAAGACTTTAGACTGTTTGAATGTATTGCAAAAGAGAGTAGAATAGAATGTTCTTTATAGTTTGAGATGCAGATACACTAAAGAGTCTCTTTCTCTCTGAACAGGAAAATCGTCTCTGAAACTCAAGATGAAGATGATTGACCTCATTTCTCTGTATGAAAACCTGAACCTTGTAGTTAAAACTGAAAATGAAGATTTCGCTATTCATTGCACTATCATGACATTAAGTCAGGTTAATTCGTCAATTTCTTTCGTGACGCAAGATTTACAGAAAAGCTGTTCAAAATGAAAGACTATTCTTCGTATTCAAAAGAAGAATGTCAACAATTGACATTAAAACTCTTGACTTCACTCGACTTGATTTATCATCAAGATGTTTTCAACAAAAGAATGCGTTGTGAGAGACTATGCTGCTTAGATCAGAATCGACGATCAAATTATGAGATTGTACAAAGCAACAAAGCACTTGAGAGAAGAGCACAAATCGATATCTCAAGGTAAATACATGATAGATTCAACTAGTATCTTTACAGCTGCTGCTGTAGACGCGACTAGCCTCGAATATTGTTCAAATTGTTGATCATGAAAGAACTAAGTGCAATCAACATCGTTCTCGTATCATGTCAGTGCATCAATTCTCGAAGATCTCATTCGAAAGAGCTAGTCAGGTACGCACTCATCTTACAGCAAAGAAAAGAAAGAGTGACGAATATCATGTATCAATATACTTCTTCTATAAGAAGCGAATTCGTTTGCCTTGTGAATAATCACTTTCCCTTCTTCTCTCACCTGCTAAATTTGCCTTCTTTGTCTCGTGCAGACTTGTCTTACACAGCGTCAACGAATGATTCGATAGATCTCATACCTTACAAGATGTTGTCAATGAAGTGCTAACTGTAATAGCGATATACCAATAATGAATGAGCTTTCTCTTTCTTGTCGTTTCTCGTTGACTAAGATAATCTTCTGCATCATTGTCTAATTTAGCCCTACTGATCAAAAGAGACTTCGACAGAAAAGTCTAGAATAACTGAACAAATACTATCAGAAGACGAAATGACTTATATTATCAGAACACGACGAAATAGAGACAGTTACCTTCAGCAAAGCTACGTCTCTGTAAGAAGAGAGTGGTACGATACGGTGAAGATGTCTTCAGCTGAAGTTGATCCGAAAGTTCTCGATGAATGGGAAGAGTTCAAGACAGCAACACTCAATTGGTCTTTACACAATTTAGACATGGTAGACAAGTGACAGACTGAAAAGGTCGCGAGAGAGCTTAGACAGGATGAACAGGAGGCGCTAGAGGTTGAGACTGGCTGAACAGAGCTTTCTTGACTTTCTAGCGTGTTTTCTTGCATATTTCCTACTTATTCTTGACTTCTGTAATATCATCAGGAAGCATTCACGTCTTTTACCAATTAAAACGTACATGGGACTTGGGCTAGCAGCCTACGAACGAGGATCAAGATCATATGTAACAAGAAAGATTCGAGTCAAAACGAATTTCAATCATCTTCATTAGTTATCTTGTACAACATTAGACTCTACTTTCAGCTCATCTTCACCCTCGTTTTCATGAGACGACGTCAAACCTGATCCTAAGATCGTCGAGAATACGAACGATGTGAGTGATCGTCATGAGAGTGAACAAGGCGGCACACTAGACACAAGCTAGCTGGTATCATGCATTCAAATTTGGTGTGTGAAGCATTTGATTACGAGTAGAGGGTCACGTGAACTCAGCCTATCATTTGTTACTATTCTCAGTTCACAAGGCAATGAGGATTCTATAGTGAAGAACATCACGATAGCTAGTAGGTTACATCTGCATTTTCAGAATCTGCTGTTGATTGCTAGCAGTGCAGATACTGACGTTGAAGAATGAGATCGCAGACAAATGATTCATTGCACAGCGTGTAAAGAAAATAAGAAAAGAATGAGTTTGGCTGACGATATTCTGTTACTTTAACGAATTTTTGGGTGAATTTAGTCCCAAAAAAATTTATCTGTAAGAGCTAAGGTTTGTAGTAACGTCGTGTAACATCTACATTAGATGCATCGTTGCTGAATACTTCAGAAACAAGCTGTCAAGCAGAAGACATTCGATCGCGGCAGATATCATCGATGAAGACTGAAAAGACAACGACGCTCTTTCTTGCCTGTGGTTTACGCCTGCAACAGACTATCTTGTCGTTTCTGTCTATATCTTCGTTCTACCACTTTCATCTCTGAATTTGTTCTCTCTCAGTCTGTGGCCTTAATGTCTGACTGCATGACTATCTCTGTCACGGGGAACGCTGGCCGGGTAAACTCAAAGACATCTTCAGATGCTTCTTCTCGACTAAAGTATTGTGTTAAGATTGCCTTAAAATGATATGTGGGCAATGATGAATTTCAAACCTTGATGTTGTTTCTCATTTTCCATGTTTTGATGTGCACGCTCACGAATACTCTATTGATCTATCTTGTTTGATGTGGTCGTTGAGCTGGCAGTTGTGAGACTGTCTGAATGGAAATTAATATAGTCAGCAACTGCTTGAATCAGACGGAAAACCAGCGACTTGAAGCATACCTTTCTTGTTCACCTCACGCTTCTTGTCCTCGCGTCTCTTCTTCTCGCGTAAGGACTTGAATCTCTGCTGAATGGCACGGGTGGTGTTCTTGGGATTCTCGTCAAGGAATTCGGCCACATCGCCACATTCTTTTTCCCGCAACCGCTGGGCGAGCATGCTGCGTAGCTTTCCCTGTGTCTTCGTGCCAACTGCCGTTCATTGAGGTGGGTGGCCCTGGTAATATTCGAGGATAACATTTCCTGCGTGCTCGGACAGCGCCTTCCTCTGCCATCTATCGAGAGACTTCTTCATTGTTGACTTGGGGTGTTCTCCGGCGTGGAGTCTCTATCGTGTGCAAGGATAACTCGACTCGAAGTACAGCGTGATAGCGCAAATGCATGAGCACTGCCCAAGGCGACGTGCAATCGCTGCGTACTTAAATGCTGATTCTCAGGCAAACTCATCGATTACAATGAAGACGCGCGATCTGCTGGATGCGTTTAGCTTATCGCTCTCGGATAAGCCTATATTTAGGGAATTCAAGACGTTGGAAAAAGAGTATGGGAGCACAAGTATTGCACTGGAGGATGCTGTCAATTTCCTCAGAAGGGTGTCGCACCCCACAGGTGCAGAACAGATTAATGGTCTAGGACTCTTAATTAGGTTCGTAAACTGGTTCGATTAGACAGTCTCTTTTGATACTCGCAGCGTGTTGTATTTTCCATACATCTAAGAGCACAACTTCGAGCATGACTATGATGTTTCTCAAGTTAGGGTACAGACAATCATGAAGACATGTCTTTCATAGTGTAATCTCGTAGATTGATTTCCTGGATCATGACACAGTATCGGACTTCTGTGCTCATCGCCTTCGCTTCAATCCGTTCCGGGTCACATGCCTTCAACTCTCTGCAAATTTCCCACCTCGACGCTTTTTTGTCGTTAGCTCCTTCAATCTAGTACTTCTTCGAGGCCTTTTCTCTATAGAGAGACCGGCGGTATGAGATGTTGACTGTCCTTGTTTCAAAATTCGACAGTTCCTTGCGACAAGCTCTTTCAATCTATTACTTCTCCGAGGGCTCTGTGTAGAACTACGTGCGGAACAAGCGTCACGATCGCTTGTATGTATAAGTTGTGCTTCGATAAGATCTGTGACATGGTATTTTGACTGTGCTTGCGCAGAATTGTGTGGGGAAAGAGCTTCAACGAAATCGCTACTGTGATTGTCTTGTGGTGCTTGCACAAGAGCTTCGACGGGACTGATGGTATGATTATGTTTCTCGGTTGGTAAAGAGTTCGCTGGGTGAAAAATGTCATGGTCGCGAGTGGGAAGTGCGTCAAGAAGATCGTTATAATGAACGTTTTCCTGATGCCAGTATTCAGGGTTCTTTATCTCAAGTCGCAACTCGGATGGATCACGACCTAGACTCTCTGCGGTCTTCGAAGCGAGAAACTCTGCTTTTTGCTTTCAATAAATCGCATCGCTGATTGTTGTAGAAGCGTTCTTCTCGTAGTCGTGATACTGTGACACCTTCAAAGCGAAGAACTTCGCTTCTTTCTTTCAATAAATCGCAACTTCAATTGTTGCACGAGCGTTCTTCTTGTAACCGGAATATTGTAACACTTTCGCTGTCAGGCCAGCGTTGACTCGCCAATATTTCAGAGGATGTAATGAATTAGCATATGAAGAAGTCTTTGAAGAATTAGAGTTCGACACGCTGTCATCTGGCACGCAGTCATATGGCACGTCGTCAAGTGGCGCGTCGTCATCTGCGACATGTCGAAGCTGTGACCAGAGGGCGTGTGAATCTACAGGTCGGAAGTATAAATGCATAGCATTCTCAGATGTTGTTCAGCCAAACATGCTTCTAGGAACGCAATGTTCGTCAATCGTTCTGATTTTGGTGTGGAATTTGAGTTGTCGGCAGTCACCTCTTATTTTTCCCGACCCTCGGCTGTTTCTAATCGCCCTCTTTCAAGAAAACCTATAGGCTAACGGCACTTGGCTTGTTCCTTTTTATTTTCGTCTCAGAGGTCATGTGTTTTTTCACCAACCCTTGAGCGCTTAGTGCTCTGGATAAAAACTCTACAGGATGCCTTACTGTCATGGTGAGTGCAACAAGCCATTATGGAACTCGATACTCTCGACATTATCACAGTTCTGCAGCCAAGAAGCGAAGCAGCGACGAAAGCTCTTGATTTGCCGCAAAATGCTCAGTATTTGCTTGAACATAAGGAAGTCGTCTCAGCCGCACTTACATTCTTCCTTAGATCGAAGAGTCTCTCTAAGGGATGGGCTGTCGGAAGCGATAAGGAAAGATGCGATTTAGTTATACATGAGAAGAAATCAGTCGAAGGTATTAGCAGCATTCACTTTCGTATCAACTGGAACTGGGACAACGGCTGCTTGCTCGTCCTTGATCAATCAACTCACGGCACCAATGTATACTCAGCCATCAGGGGGAAAATACCACTCCATGAAACCATAACGCCGGTCTTCGCCAATGATATCATTCAAGCTGGACTAGTCATGTTTCGATTAATCATTCCTCCTCGCGAAAACTTTCAAGAGGCCTATGATCGAAAATGGCGAGCATACAGACAGGAGGCGTTAAATACCTTTCCCGAGCTTCGTGATCTCAATATACACAAGCGTGCGCCGGGCACGTTGAAGAACTCTGAAAAACTAAGCCTTCTGACTAGCGACTTAGACCTGGAAGACGTCAAAACTCACAAGGCTGTGAATTGTCAGAGAAACTTCTATATGATGAGATTACATCATGGGTCGGCGAAGCAATTGGCTCAAGAAGTTGAGGTTCTTAAAAGCATGTTTCACGTATGTGCTCGGATTCCTTATTAATTGTAATTTCGTTGATCTTGCTTAGCCTCATGTCATGACGATATTTCTGAATAAATACTTGAACCTTCGCGATCCGATATTGGTGACGAAATTTCCTAGCCTTGACAGCCTTGATGCTCAGACTTTGTCATACAGTCAGATGGCTACTACCATTCGACAGACTTTGAGAGCAGTGAATCATCTTCATATCAATGACATTATTCATGAAGACATTCAGCCCATCAATATCTACATGTTCTCCATAGACTCAATGAAAACTAAACTCGGCGGATTTCACTCGGCGGGAACTAAGTCGCCGACCTCAGTCAAATCTCGACGTCATCGCGCCCCTGAGATCATTCGAGACAGTGCCAGATATACCAATGCCGTTGACCTCTGGTCGATTGGTATCACAATTCTCCAGTATAGCCTTTTTGGTCGCTTTTGCGTGAGTTTCTCAGCCTGGGCTCAAAAACGACCGAATGTGCAACAGATCTCGCGTCCTGGATGGCAGCCTCTAACTAAGCTGGCTAATACAATGTTGATCTGTGATCATCGTCTACGTTCATTCGCCACAGAGTGTATTTCTACGCTTGATCAGACTGAGCCGACCGATCAGACAGACCATCAACATAGTCTCAACCTTAGCTTTCTGCGAAAGCACAAGACGACTTCTCTGTTGAAATTATTTTGTGCTGACGTTCATCGAGATTCACCCATTGCGATCAAGGCGGTCGAAGCTTGCAAAATACTTAGTTTATCCCATCAAAGAACGAGAATTTTGCTCGATCGAGCAAGGGATATGGCAAATTACTGCGTCAGCGACGATATTTACATCTCATCGAACGATATGGCCACTCTTTTGGATGGCAAGGACGCTACTAGTTTCACTAACGCAGCAAACCTTGAGAATCTTCAGATAGATGTTCAAGATGTACATTTAGCTAGAATGTCTGAAGGAATCGATTTCTATTTCGAAGAGTTGCTGAATAAGTTCTAGGCGACTGGGCGATTACATGTTATACTTGGCTGCGAGTAAATTGGTATCTCAGGTTTGCTGTCGCGTTTGTTGAAATCTTTCTATTTGCGGTCACTTTGCATCATGTGAATCATCTCATCACATAATTTGGTTCTTGGTAGTTTAGTGAGACGTGGAATCAAACAATTCATAAGACATTCTCGAGCTCGAATATTCTTGCCCTCGGATGAATGGCGCCAGCCTAGCACGAATGATGGAGTATGCCAATGATAAGGAAGGTTGTGTCGAGGGTGAACAACCTCGCCCTCGGACAATATGAGATACTTGCCCACAACTTTTCTCCTCTGCAAACTGAGATAGCACATGGGGAGCAAGGGTAGAAAACCATGTGGGCAGAAGAAATTCAGAGAATTGCGTGGATGTTCTGCTTTGACTGTTCCACCCACAGAGTCCAGTACAATTTGTCTGCATTGAAACTGACGCCTAGAAAGACGACGGACGAAGGAAGTACTGTCAAAACAACAACATTGAACGTGTCTGCCGCCCGTCAAAGAATCGTGCAGAGGTCTGCAATTTCCCCAGCCTTCCTCAGTATCAGGCAAAAAGACGAATTGGTTTCCCCCTTATTCATCTTCACCCCACCCCAAAACTCCCGCTGCAAATTCTCAGAGCCCATACCTCGCCACCCCACCACTTCGCCCTTAACCTCGTGATCTGAGCTTCTAGATTTCGCAGTGCGGATGCGACGCTTTGCAGAATCGGGGTTAGGGTCAGTTGTGACTTGAGGGGGGGGTTGCTTCTTGAATAGATGAGGTTATCATCAAAGGGAGACGACTGGGTGCGCAGATGGCGAGTTCGAAAGAAAAGTGAGGGGAATGTTTCTGTTGAATATACATCTCGAACAGAGTTTTGTATCTTGTGTGACGATGAGGAATTCTGAAATTTGTCTCAGTTTATAGGTCGCAATAGAAACAACGATCACGGATCACTTACGGCTTCCAATCTTCATGATCTCGCGTCATTGAGATACCCATCAACGGAATGGCTTGATGCTCAGGCGATGAGCCTGCAATGAACTGGCTTCGCCCCCGCAGTACGATGGTCATTTTCAATACTTTATTGCATTACATCATCTCTCTCTCTCATCAATCATCGACACAAAGCCATGGCTGCTGCACCGCTCTTGAGTAGCGATCAACTAATACAGATCATTAAGGCGAAAGGCTTTTTTTCTCAAGAGAACGCACCTAAGGGTTCGGAAGCCGAAGCATTCAAAGAAAAAGGATTCTCAATAACGACTGTCGACGATATAGAGTTTTGCAAAGACCATACATTTGGTGACCCGATAAGAGAACTCTACACTCTCTCTTTTCACCTGATCTCACATCACGAATAGCGAATTACTGAATTTCTTGAGTCTACATTTGACTGGTCTGTTCTGAAATCGTTCACCTACCTCCTTCCGTTTTCAACCTGCGCGCATTGCTTCCTCGCTCGAACGTCACAGAATCGGAGTCTTATAGTGCAGATATGAGGTCGAGAATCAGAGGCTACATTCTTTACAGGGTCTCAACATCTATCGCTCAACAAACTGTCGAGTCATAATGAGATGCTGGAAATTTCTCTTGAGCAGCTGACAAGCTGTGAACGTGTCACAGTGATCATGGAAGAAGAAGGCTTGTGAGCTGGTTTCACATCATAATGAGATACGTAGGCTGAACTATTTAGGATCATGCTTGATGTCCGTTTAGAATTTACTATTACTAAGAAGTTTGCTATCACCTTCGTTTTTGCAGTTCAGGAGCTTGTCGATGGCTGGGACAAGATGCGACTTTCACATTCCCTCGAGCTGGAAAAGTTGGTTGCGAATATCAGCAGTTCATCAACGAGGATTGGAACGAATTTCACATTCAAGTAACGAGGAAGAGCTCAATAATTAGCATCAGCTGTAAAGTAAATTCGATACAAGTTACGTTTTGTAGGAAAAGTGTGATAGAACAACACGTGGATGCAAACCAAGTAGGAAGAAACTAACAAATTTCTTCCGTGCAAGTCAAGGTATTTCGAGAGAGCTGAACGTTCCCATTGACTGAATGTTGCCTTGAGAATTGATCTGTGAATAAGAAATCGATAAGCGGGAAAATGATGCGTCTGTGGAAGCAGCAGCTGTAGAATTCAGCGCACGAGCGAGACTGTTCGAGAATATAGGGGTCTGCATGATGGTGGGATCATCGTTGAAAAATGGTGTGGCTGTGTAAGCAGTAGCTGTGGAATCCAGCGCACGAGCGGGACTGTTCAAGAATATAGGGACACGAGCGGGACTGTTCGAGAATATAGGGGCCTGCATGATGATGGAATCATCGTTGAAGAATGGTGTGGCTGTGTAAGCAGCAGCTGTGAAATTCAGCGCACGAGCGAGACTGTTCGAGAATATAGAGGCCTGCATGATGGTGAGATCATCGTTGAAGAATGGTGTGACTGTGTAAGCAGTAGCTGTGGAAATCAGCGCACGAGCGGGACTGTTCAAGAATATAGGGGCACGAGCGAGACTGTTCGAGAATATAGGGGCCTGCATGATGGTGGGATCATCGTTGAAGAATGGTGTGGCTGTGTAAGCAGCAGCTGTGGAATTCAGCGCACGAGCGGGACTGTTCGAGAATATAGAGGCCTGCATGATGGTGGGATCATCGTTGAAGAATGGTGTGGCTGTGTAAGCAGTAGCTGTGGAATTCAGCGCACGAGCCGGACTGTTCGAGAATATAGGGGCCTGCACAATGACAGAGTCGTAACTCGTTGCTCAGTCGTCAAATGGTCGTGTCACTCTCGGAATTGAGCCTTCATTGACAGCTCTGCTACGGTCAGTTCTTACGGAAACGATCTTATGAGATCAAAGCACTCACAAGGTCGTAGCGCTGGATGCACATTCCTGAGGCTCATATTCAGTTGACGCAGGATTCGGGGAAGGGATCGCTACAGAAGATCAGCATATGCTCGACTCAAATGGCAAAAAGGTGCAGCAACGAGACACGTACATGCATCGAATTCTGATGCCTTTTGCTCGTGTGCTTTCATATGCTTCCGAAAGTAGTTTCATCTCGTGAACCCTTTTTCACACTGATTGCATTGCTTTTGAGCAAGTTTTTTATGCTTCTCATCTGAGACTTTCAAATGATTGTAAAGATCATTCGACCTGGCGAAAGATTTCTCGCAGAGAGGACAAGGATATTGCTTCGAACAGCTCTTTAGGCGGGCTCTCAGAGCTCTGTTCTCTTCTTCTAGTGACTGAATACGCCTATCTCTGCACATCAATTGTTCACACTTCTTTATCGTGCGATATGACTCGAGGTTCATCGACTTGCGTTCTTGACTCGAAGCTTGGACAGCTTTCACTGGTTTAAACCTCGATGGGTTTCGCGTCACGCTTGGGCGGGTTTCTGACCCTAACAGTATCTTAGCTTTAATGAAATAATTTGAGGGCCTTGTCGATTTAATTACGCTTAGAATTTCTTTCAGAAAGGCTGAGGCTCTGTGAGACGTTGACTGGGGTTGAATGACCTTTGGTCATGGTGGCATGATTATCGCTAGAAGACGTTGATCGAGGAGACTCTTCTTACCTCTCGATACCTTGCCTTATCAAAGCTTAGTCATTCTGAAGGCACTATCGTCATGAGGTCTGAATCGTAGTCTTTGCACGGAAACATCGAATTCGCATGCAACCTTCGTTCGAGTAACATTTTTGCATGTGTTTAATGCTGTAATAGCCTTTTGAATGCGATTCTCGATGATAGCGTAAGTAGCAGCCATGTGGTTGAATTTTGGTGGATTTTTGAAGGTGGTAGGTCAAAAATTCGAAAATTAGGGTTGTGTGTCGGCGAACAGTCAATTACATAAGCCACAGTTGACTCGAAGGGGCTTAACACAATCTCGAAGAAGCTTAACGCTTTATAGCATCTGGCTCACAGCGAGAATATTGTACGAAAACACATGACTGTACTTCCTCTGACGAAATAGAGAATGAGGCACCTCTTGCAAGTGAAGCGTAAACGTTTACTGACGAGGAAACTGTCTATCATTTATCACTATATTCATTCCATACATCACATATATCAACGTCTAATCCAAAGATCGAGAACATTCGAAAATCTGAGACTACTGCCGATACTTTGTCATTTGAGGTAAGCAGTATATCTCGTTTCTGCTGATTCATTAGAATAATTATTGACATCAATATGAGCTGACGGTCAACTCAGATGATACTATGCAGACAAACCTCTCAACACAATACAGACCATATCCCAACCTCTGAAGATCATCACGCGCCTCAACATCCTCTTTTCTTCTTGTCTTTTTCTTTCATTCTTCGCAGTAGATCTCGTGAAGATTCACTCTCTTCAGTCTGTATAAAACGATCACTTGCAGCCTGAGATTTGATGTGCGTGCTTGTCTCTTCCTTCGCTGACAGAGCTGACGTGGTCGTTATTTCGAGCTTTTCCAGAATTTCAGGAATGATTGAAAGCGTCTCATCATTAATACGAAGGGAATTGAATCTGCGCTTTCAATAAATAATCGAATGTTCATCATCACGCTTCAACACAAATTCAGGTGAATCAACGACATGAGCTAGAATTCGAAAGATCTTTTGACCTTCAGTGACATTAACCCCAGGTGATATTGCCATTCAAACGAATCAGATCATACATTTCAGAATCGCTCGTATATTGTTGCAGGGAAAGTCTTTCAATAGCGAAAGAAAGTTTCAGAGATAATTTGCTTCGGCTGAAGGTTTATCGAACCCGTAGGGCAGAAGTCGTAAAAGAAACACAAAGATGACTAAGCTTAACATAATCTGAGCAGGCGCTTTTTCAGAACAAAGGTCGCGGACCAGCCTCAAATACAGCCGCTTGCCATCTTCTGATATCGCTCACGCTCGAAGTGTCAGAAGAGCTCGATCGTGACAGTCAGAACTTCATGCAAGAATTAAAAGAACGTCGTTCTCAGAACGACTCAGAGACGAAAGCTCGTGATAAGTATGCACACTGCGTTTGTTAGCATTGATATTGTGAGTCTCTGAGAGCTGATCACTGATCGAAACACTTGAATGTCTCTCAGTTGTTGACATTCAAGTTCGTTCAACACTTGTGATGAAAGACTCTTCGTTGCTTGTCAGCGTCATTTCACTGAATAGAATTACAATTTCGTACCAAGTCTGAAAAAGCAATTGACAAGAATTTATTGAGATTTGAGCTTCATTTCTGAACACGTTTGAGAGTTGTCGAGCGAATTTGGTTGAGATTTGTGATCTTGACAAACATTCGCGATCTTGAGAGAGCTTTTTGTAGTTCAAAGGAATCGCATGTATCGAATTGCTGTGCGATAGACGTTTGAATTTCAAAGGCGAGATCATAAAGAATCAAGTTGTTCAATGATGTAAGATTTGTCAAGCCTGAATTGAATTTGCTTCGATCGCGTGCCAAATCGTCGTCAGAGACACAATACAGCTCGCGAAGCAAGAAAAGTATTTGCAGTTCTATTTCTTCTCGATTTTTCGAATTGATGATTTGAAGGTGAAAGAACAAGAAAAGCTCATGCAGATGTTTTACACCATTCATGATCTGTTGACATCAATTATTCAGGTCTCGTTGAATAAGCTCATGAGCGACAGAAGACTCGAAGTCTTCCAGCATGTTCAAGCAGATGATAAAAGCGTTTCATGCATAGGCTTCTTGAAGCGTAGGAGAAGAGTTCTGGGGATCGTCAGTAGATTGCGCTTCGAATAGAGAATGTCGATGATGTTGCCTTGAAGAGGAAATAGAATTTCAACATCTCAAGCCGAGCGATAAGGTCATTATTTCTCGCAATTTGACAATAGCACGACGCAGCGCCACGATTCTCTGTAGAAGAGTCTGCGTGCATGACGTTTTTTAAGAAGCGATTCAAGGCCTTCTCTCTTGCGACGAAGGTATCGTATACTTCTCTCTCGCAACAGGTTGATTGTGTTGAGTCAACGTTCTCTATCGTAAACTGATCGATCTTCAAAGGGATTTTGTGTGGTAAAGACGTGTCGTAGACAACAAGATCTCAAAAATCGTGGTATTTGCGTTCGATATGAAGAACAGCGATCTCGAATGTTCGAAGTCATGATTTGATTTCAAGATCATCTTTTATGGTTTGAGCGATTGAGAAGCGAACAATCTTTCTAGATAAAGGAAGAAGCTGTATGACCTTCTGAGAAGATAATTAGAACGTGAGTCATCGTAACAGAAAGAAAATTCGCTCTCACCTCTACAGTCTTATCACTGTTCCCGTCTACTCTCAGTTTATATGCATTCTCAGCGTACAGTACATCTGAAGACTTAAAGTCGACGCTCTCTTGAGAAGTACTCAGTTGAAGCCCTTTCAAGATTTCAGTATAAACGACGTTGTGCGGCTGAGAAGACTCTGGCATCGTCAATAATCGAGACAAGGAAATTCTCGATTTACAAGTGACTTTGCCTGAAACAAGGCGTACATCGCACTGAAAAAAAGGCAGATAAAATTCGAGATAATCTTTACAAGCTTCATGAGAAAGGCTGAATACTTTATAGAGATGAACATACACATTGATAATTCCTTTCAATCTGATTTGATCAGAGTCGCTGATCAGCAATTCACACAAGCATACTCAATCGAGAAAAGAAAGCGAAAGATGCTCGATCAATGATACTGAATATACGAATGCAACATCTCAGTCGAGCGTGCTGAGGCGCAACCAAGAGAGAGTATCATAATGTAAGACAGCATGAAGACGTGAAAGAGAGTTCAAGAAACTTGATTAGTTTAACAAAATGACACATTCTTCTGTATATGTTTTTGCAGCATCGTCTGACTTCAAGCATTAATGTCGTTATTGGCACAACATTCTGGCATGACGATAAGGGAAACTGAGAGATGACGACTCATGCAAGTGCTAGAAAGAACGCTCGATGAAAGACGACATCTCGCCCAAGCTTCTGCAAGAATCTTTGCACGCAACGATTTCGTGCAAAGATTCTTGCGAAGTGGCTGAATTCTATCAAATATGAGCGAGCAGCGTTCTACTGATCTTATATTGTATCGATATCACAAATATGAGCAGCTCAGAATCATCAGCGAAAGATCAATTCCGTCAAACAAAAAGTGAAATTCACACGGCATGCAGTATCACAGTCTCAATCAACTCATGCGTTTTTGCATGTGCATCTTTCCAGCCATTTTGCTGCTGTTCATCTAATCATTCATTCATTTCATGTTCAAGAACATCAAGGGCAGATCTTTTTCTCATCTTTCTATGATTATTTTCTATGTTGCACACATTCGAAGTCTGTCATCACATTGTCATTGATTGCCGAATACGTTCAGACCATCTACGACATTTATTATCAATCTGAGCAATGAGACTTCTCGCCTAAGATTTCATATGTATCAAAGAAGCATGAAGATTATATTTCTCTCTAATTGACATTGAACAGAGACGTCATATGTCGCTCTCCGGAATTGTCTTGTGAGCAGACCATAGAAGCGAGGCTTGATGAGTCAAGACGTTCAACGTTATCAAGCCCTCAGCGAAAGTCATCATCGTTCGCTTCTAACCTCGTCTCTATCACGACGTAAGACCACGTCGAAGCAAGGTCGATTAACTCTGTCGACATACATCAAGAAGAACGTCGTTGACGAACAGCATTCGAGAGCGAAGAGAATAATGAACACAAAAGACGTCGAAGATTATTTCATGATGTGAGTGATGAACAAACGAATGTCGATGTGAATCAAAACGAAGACGAGGACAAATTAGCAACGAAAAACATCATCAAGAAAATTCGTAAGGGTTTGAAAGATCTGACAGTGAAAGATGAAATATCTTTTCCACCAACATCAAACATCAACGAGACTCAAAAAGAATTAGGCTTGCTCAATGAAACAAGCGATCAGCTCTGCGCTCAAATCTGTATTTCTGTTGAATGGGAACGAGCTTTATGACGACAATCTGCTTTCATCAAAGTCGAATCAAATTGATTGATCTGATATCTTCGTCTTCTTGCGTCTTACTTCTTCTTGCTACGTACTTTCGTGGTTGAGAAGCACATTAGCTGAACGAACTTCGTCTTCATATCGACTATCAGTATCAAGAATCGAGTTCTTTGACGTATCGCAGCTTCAATGATCAGTGCAATTATTCTTGAGTTATCGTTCGAGTGAGGTTTCAAGGCATACTTGGTGATTCAAGCTCTCGCTGGTAAGTGAACGCTATGTTTTCTCAAACGACACAAGATATTGACAATAACAGGTACGAGATTCGAAATAATCAGAGCTGAAAGATTGTTCGCAGAACGAAGATTCTTCATGACGAAAAATATTGCGAGAGAGCTTTGTAAAGATGGTTCGCCAGTCTCAGTTGAAAGACCAATTTGACATTCAGCGACTTTGATCAGTACTGTCATGAAGATGAAGTAAGTAGAAAACTCACATCAAGAAAAGAAGAGAAGAGGGCTACGTTGTTGATAGCTAACAACAAAGCAAAGTCATCAATCGATTTGTCAGATGCTCAAACTCTCATACATAATCGATGATCGTTCAGCAGCAGCAGCTGAAGATATGTAAGTCGCTAGTCTTGCTAAAACTCTAGCTCATATTGCTAGAAACGTCATACAAGCAGCTAGCTTCGTTGCAGCAATCGTCGAACTTGACATTGCCTGTTGTTAATACATTGTTATCATCGTTCATGAACTCAGTTACTGTTTCTTCGAATCACTCAACTATCACATCAGATGAAGTCAAATCAGTACAAGCGCAATCTCATCATTCAACTGTCGCAGCAGAAGAATCTTTTTCAGAACTTTACGACCTCTTGTTTGATGATAACTGATCAATGCTAGAAAAAGATTCAAACCTTTATGACTCAGTATTTGTCAGTGACTAGGCATTGTAGGTTCTTCGAGTTCACGAAAGAACAAGTGCTCAACCGATTGAATGATTCTTGAAATGTTGGGACGCATCTGTCAACGCATGTAGAGTCTGCTCACTTTTGAGACTGAAATATTTAGGTGAATCATCAAATTCGAGCAAGCCATTATCAGAGTCGAGATCGTCGAGAGTGTTACGAGCGTACCAAGGCTGAAAAAGGCTGAAGCCCTAATCAATTCGCAGAGTACGCTAGCGAGTACCCTGCGTATTGATTAGGGCTAGCCAGTGCCTCTAGCTCAGATCTGGCTCAGCCCCTATTTCCTTTCCCCAACACCTCTTTGTTCAACATCACCTTCCTTCCTACATCACATTCTACCCGTGTCACAAACACATTCCCTTCGGGCTTAGCGCAGTCTCTGAATATTACTTAAATAGAAGCTCTTGTACTCATCTTCTTCTGTATTCTTAATATTCAGTTATAGCTACCTCTAAAGATCAAGCACTATTCAACCCTGACTTCCGCTGGTTGACTCACCTAGGCACGGTTCTGACAAAGAGCAATGATTGTTATTACCCTTTCTTTCTGTGCTGCAGACACTCAGGGTTTCGATGAATTGAGTTTGTAGTATCTCATGACAATGTGATTAGTGAAAAAGACCTGATCTGTTGAACAGTCTAAGATCTCTGCAGCATGCGTTCTGGCTTGCGACTGATCTTTCGTGTCATTTAGTAGATTTCTATTCAGTGCGCTCTCGTTACATACTTGAAATTTCTTCGATATTGAAGTGCTCTGCGCCCTGATTGAAATAGACTCAAATGACTGAGTAGATGATTCATCTTTCAAGTCTGATCGATAAATATTTGCTCACTTCTTCAATTTCTTCTTCGCATTATTCGCTTCGATAGAGTTGACTTCTGAAGATTGAATGTGAAAGATTGACATGTTGTTCGTTCATTCAACGTCTCAAAACGGCGTGAAGATGATTATTGAAGAAAGATTTCGTCAGTCTGCACTGACGTGAGGCTTAGCACGATCTTCCCTGTCATGTTCATATTATTATTCGCTATCAAACCTTAAAATCACATCAGATTTGCACTGTTCTGTGATATCTACCAATAAATTACAATCATCTTTCCTCATCTTACCCCTCACTTTCGAATTCCAAAAGATGGCTACAAAGGAAAAAATCGTTACTCAGACCTATGATTACAAGGTGACGATCAAGATTGAGAGACTGTTAGCGAAGAAGTAGTTGACTCGTTCTTCGCCCCCTAAGAAGCGCACATTAAATCAGAGTGAGAACTACGTTGCGAACTCAAGAATGCAGAGCGATAAGAATATTTTTACGAAGTAGAACGATTTCTAATCAATCATATCATCATCTCATGATCATTAATCAGGCTGAAACTGCGATCATCGAAGCTGATGATACCTCTCGAAGAAATTCACTTTTGACCCTCTCTTCGAACATTCGATTTTAATTCTTCTTTGAGCATTTAGAAATAAAATTTGAGAATCAAGGTGAATTGATGAGCACACACTAGTTCATGTTTTGAAGAAGTTACCTTCCAACAAGGTGAGAAGGCTTTACAGCGCGAGCGCTGCAAAGTCATGTTCTCAGAATAGACCTTCGAAGTTCATTCTCTCAGAAGGTCTCACGCTGTTTGCCTTCTACTCATCCTAGCTGCATAAGCGTCACCTCACACGCCCCAAGAACCGTTCTCCTGAAAGACATTACCTATGAGAGTGTTAGAGACCTGCCTAGAGCGAGTCAGATAGGGGTGTCATTTAACTAGAAGATAAATGCTAAGGAAGAAAGGTAGCTACAGGAAAGAAGCTGGCTACATATGTGTGTTTCTCAGCCGACGCTAGGCTCAATAGAGACTAGTCAAGGTGACGGAGCGAGGATAGGCCTGGCAAGGCTAGAAGGCTGAGCCTGGCAAGGCTAGAATCGTGACATTACCCCCCCCCTTCGACGATTCATGTCCGCATGAATGTATTTCCTGCCCGGCTCGATTGATTGCCCAATCATGATTTCACAGGCCCAGGCCTGTTAAATCGTGATTGGTTGAATTGTCGATTAGCGCGGTTTGTTCGGGTATCGAATATGAAAATCGTCAACGACCTCCTGAGCGTTCATAAATTCGTCGCCATCAGCGTTGTACCAATTGAGGTCATTGTCATAGCCATTCCATTTGACCCTATACTGAAGCCGTCTTCGATACCGGCGAGAATTCAATATATCATCTATTTCCCACTCGTCTTCGTCGTTTACCACTATTGAACCTGAGGGTTCGTTCTTTTGACCAGGCAAGGGGTCGTCGGCGGCAGGGCGAAGCAGATCAGGATGAAATACATCATGAACACGCATAGACTCTGGTAATTCCAGTTTATATGAAGAGCCGACGAAACCTAGATTGGTGAAAGAACCGAGCATTTTGTCATCTAGCTTCTTGAAAGATCTCGCTGTAACGATGTTTCTTTCATTCAGGAACACTTTTGATCCGGTCTTGTAATCAACTTCTTTTCTATGCTTATTGACTTGTTTCATCATTTGTTCCCGTGTTTTGGCTAGCGACTCGCGAGCAAACTTCAGTGTTTTGTTCATATGTTCAGATATATCCTCGGCTTTAGTCGCCTGCAAGCGTTCACGAGAACTTTCATATTCGATGACATCGGGTTCAAAGCTCATACGAGGATGAAAGTCTTTGTTTAGGAAGAAAGGGGTCGAGAAGGTGACTGAGAACAGAGCATTATTGTCGACGAACTCGGTCATGAGTAGTAGCTTAGCTCAGTCATTCTGCATGTACGAACAGAAGGACCGAAGGTACCTTTCGACGTTCTGATTGACTCGTTCACTTTGACCGTCGATCTGAGGGTGGTAGGATGTGAAGAGTCGAAGGTTAATGCCTAGCCTTTTGCAAAGCGACTTTCATAGAATGAAGGTAAATTGGGAACCTCGATTCGAAACAATGAAATCGAGTAAACCGTGTATCCGATATATTCACTGAAGCATTAGCTCAGCTGTTTTTTCTGCTGTGATCTCCTCGTCATCAGTGAAGCAAGAAATATAATGTCGTTTCTTTGTCAGTCTACATATCACTGTTAGTATGACGTTTTTGCCTTTCGAAAGAGGTAAGCCGATGATGAAATTCATGACTATGTTCTTCCATCGCTGTTCGAATATGAGTAGAGAATGTAGTAGTTCATTGAATTTATTTCGAGAAGTCTTTGATCGCTGGCAAATGTAGCAGTTCCGAATATATCGACCTATTGTCTTTCACATTGAAGATCAATAGTAGTACCTTCTTATGACCTTCATCGTTCTGAGAATTTCGAGATGATCAATAGAAGATTGATCGTGAACTTCTCGAATTAGCATCATTTGAAGATGCTCATCGAAGGAAATTCATAGAAAATCACTCCGATATAGTATTTCGTTCTGAACTCGACAATTCCTTAATTTAGTACCTTCGTATTGAGCTTCATCTTTTAATACGACTTCACGAAGTAGAATATAATTCTCGTTGATTCTGTTAGCTTCTAGAATCAATCGATAAATTGATTCATCGTTCTCTTTCTCTTCTAGATCAGCAATTTTCATTCGATTCGACGTGAGAATTGTAGTTCGCTGATAGCGACATCGTTCATTCTCAGAACTTCTAGAAACTGAATCGACTCGACGAGTCAATGCATCGACTTTGATGTTTTGTTTGTCTGAACGATACATGATTTTGAAGTTGAAGTCGACGAGCTTTTGTACTCAGCGCATTTGACGTCTACTTAGCTCTTTATCTTTCATTAATGACGTTAAAGCTTGATGATCAGTGAACATCTTGATGAGTAGCTCAGTCAATTTCAGCTCAGATCGTCAATGCTTGAAGACATGAATGATTGCTAGTAGTTTCTTGTCATAGATCTCGTAATTGCACTCAGCGAGGCTCAGATTCTTGCTGTAGTAGATCATCGAATGCAATGTTTCTTCGTCGTCATACTGAGAAAGTATGTCATCGTTGATGTAGTCGAATGAGTCTGTTTCAAGAATAGCCTTTCTATTCTGATCAAAATGACGAAGAATAGAGACTTCAGTCATTCGTTTCTTCATATGATCAAAGATCGTTTGACAAGCTTGATTTCATTCAAATATCATCTCTTTTTGAGTTAGCTGAATCAGAGAACGAACAATCTTCGAAAAGTTCTTTATAAAACGTCGATAGAAATTGCAGAAGTTGACGAAGAACTGCATCTGAGTGAGATTTGTAGAAGTAGATCATTCGACTACTGCTTGTACTTTTCTGAGATTCATCTTTAGTTCTTCAATGAATAGCAATAGTCTCAGAAAGAAGATCTTCTGAACATGAAACTTGCATTTGTTTATATTCACCTGAAGGTCAGTCTCTCGTAGTCTATGTAGAACTAATCGTACGTGTCACTTATGTTTCTTCAGTGTTTTGCTGTAGATGATAATGTCATCTAGATAGATCTGGCAAAACTGATGAAGATAGTCAAATAGCACGTCGTTCATATAGTGTTGATAGAAAGTCGAGCCGTTGGTTAATTTGAAAGACATCACGTGATATTTGTAGAAATCAAAAGAGGTGATAAAGATAGTCAAATCTTCGCTACCTGAATGCATGCGTAGTTTGTTGAACGCGACAATGATGTTCAATCGAGTCAGGTA
>JAABUL010000502.1_pt1 | contig 83176 bp, 77 predicted proteins | sample 5559151 | NCBI WGS metagenome assembly JAABUL01 (sample SAMN10711876, study PRJNA513368) | rock metagenome | isolation source: Antarctica rocks | place: Antarctica: Victoria Land, Pudding Butte sud
AAGAGGAAAAGCCAAGCGTGGCGCAAAAGTCAGGATACACAATGGTCAGGGTACTTGCTATCACTAGCAGCAAAGACCGCAGAGAAACAATTGAGAGAGCAAGCAATGGCAGCGTATCCGAACGAGTATGCTCACGAGCCAGTGGATCACTACGCTATTGACCGGGACTCCGATGAATCGGAAGTCGAGGCAGGCGTGGGTAAGCTTCAGGTGGATGGTTCTGCCCACAAGGGGGTCGCTGACCGGTCGCCTGTTGTGCAACACAGACATAGAGACTCCGATGTTGGGTGGGATAAAACCGAGGCGCGAAAGCATCAGGAGAAAATAGAGCAGCAGAAGAGAGATCAATGGGGTGCAGAGCCGAGCGAGATTGGGAGACGGAAGTCTACCAGGAGGGCTATACGCCAGGACGATGAGATCGTTGGTGCTCCCCCAAGCAATATTATAGATTGGCAGAAGGACAACGAGATGAAGCGTATGCAGAAAGCTGCGAGCCCCCCAATGGCTGGCCAGAACCTCAAATTCCCCAAATGCCAGTCCCCACAAGCTACCCGCTTAGACGTACACCAATATCCTGGCACGAAACCGTACGACGATGTGGAATCCCGACACCATTCAGGACTCTGGACCCCCGGCGCCGGCGTCAGTCGCAAAAGCACTGTCAGCGGCCTTTGGAACGGCGTCTGTAACATCGCCAAGCAGGAGGCTCTCGCACCGCCCAAAGTTGTACAAGTGGGCCTCCTCACTCCCGCCATTGAGCGCGGCGACCCATTCTCTAGCTTTAAGAGCTACGGCACAACCCAATTGCCGCCATCTCCACCGAGCTCTCAAGAAGACACCTCGAGTCTCGACACCGTCCTCCGCCGCGAACAAACTATCGAAGCTGAGCTCAACGACACTTTGGTCACTCAAGTATACAACTATCTTTCTCTCGGCTACCCTAGTTTGGCCCGCAAGTTCGATCCGGAGCTCAGCCAGATCACTCGCATCCCAATCGAAGATCTACGGAAAGATGACGAGCGATGCAATGCCAAGGGTTATGTGGGCGCGCCTGAAGGCACGGGCGTAGATGCGACAGGCGTGATGGAGGGGGACCAGAAGTGCGAGAGGTGGTGTGCGTTGAGGCATTATGTCAGGGAATGGGGAAGACAGCAACCTGACGTGGGTGCGAACGAGGAGCTGGATGGCGGATGGGGGGCTAGGGCCAGAAAGGGAAGCTGGGCTATATGATCCTACTCTCTCGAACGTTGAGATCCGGTGGGAATTCATTGTAGGTGTCTCGTTGGGAAGTTTGACGGCAACTTCGGTGTGCATATTTTGGTGTGGCTGCTGGAACATATTCGTTCGTCCTCCATTCAGCGTGGGAGCATATTCTTGAAAGATACAAAATGGGAAGCGGGCATTATCTCATGTTTCACGATTGCGGTTAGGGGGAATCGCTCGCATTGGAGGAACCTGCCTCGTCTGGTTCTATATAAGGGTATATGTACATTGCCCTTACCGTTTGGGAAGCTCTTCTGCTGGATTCTTCGACTCGAACCCAACGCTTACGGTGTCGGCCTCAAGCATAAACATTCGCTCTGTCGGTATGTTGAACATTAGAGGTTGGCTCCACCAGCTTTGGTTATACTATGAACCTATCGTTCGGACTGATTATGGCGCAAAAAGGGGATGCCAAGAGCCATTACGGTCGACCAAATCATCTGAATCCGCAGTGGGGTGCCGAGGTCTGGAATGAACTAACTCGAATATCGTCCTTGTTCCCGGTGCTGTTATTGACAAATACGAGTTCTTGAAGTCTCACAGGTCTATTCTGCCATTCACAGACATGATAAAGAGGTCTTCTAAACTGCAATATCCATTCCTCACACCCTGTACGGTTCACCCTGAAGCAACGCAGCCATGGACAGCGTGAGGGTACGTGCCGTTGGTCTCTACGAGTTCCTTAGATCTAATGTACAACAGGAGACTCTCAATAGCATCATCCTCAACCCTCAATATGCCGACTATCTTGCCCTCATCAAAGCAGCCCGCAATGGCGCCGTCTACGGAGCCAAAGTTCGCTTCCCGCACGCCCTGGTGTAAGAACACTACGCACAGAGGAGACTCTATTGAGGATTTGGAGATACTAATATGATCCCTAGTATGGTCTTCCTCTTCCGCTCTGGCCCGTATGTCTTCGTACCTCCCTCTTCAAATTACCTGACCTGCTCTGACACCTCCGTAGCCTCCGACAGAAGCTTGCCCTAATTCTCAAAGCCACTCGCACACACGCCCGCAACCTTGCTACCTTCGCTCTCGCCTACAAGTCTTCCATGATGTTCTTACGTCGCGCCTCCGCGAATGGCAAAGAACACCCAGCTCATTCCTTTGTCGCTGGTCTTACAGGCGGCTATCTGGTGTTTGGCCGAGGTATACAAAGCAGTGTCAACCAGCAGATCGTCATATACGTGTTTGCGAGAGTAATGCTTGCGCTAGCAAAGCTGTCGGTACAAAGGAGGAGCGAAGGTGGAGTCGGTATGGGAAGAGATCTCAGGGAAAAGGTACAGCGGAATGCTTGGCCGGTATTTGCGAGTCTAAGTTGGGCGATGGTCATGTGGTTATTCAGATGGTATCCAGAGACAATACAGCCGAGTTTGAGGAGTAGTATGAAGTACATGTGAGTGGCTAATCCCCTTCGGTTTGACTTCCCTCTAAGTGTTGGCCTTGAAGCCTTCCTTGGTCCGGCTCACCCTACAGTGGACATTGTGGATTACACATCGTATTGGCCCAGTACTGATAATCCCGGTGTGCCCACAGATACGTCGATTCCGATCATTGGGACAGTCTCAGAACATTTTTGGTGCACAACAGATGAGGTTATGGTTGGATTAGCGTCGAATTCAATGGGTTTTTACATGGCATATAAAGGTACAGCGATAAAAGATACATCCCCGTCATCATCGATAGTCGTCACCAAAAAATCTTCTGTGATCTCCGGACTTTCGTCAATGACGCGAATCCAGCTAGAGTACAGGTGGAGACCCGAGATTTTGGAGGCCATCACCCCTGGTCGTATGCTGCTCAAGCAGAGCTACTAGTGTTATCGGTACCCTAGAGAGATTGCACAAGACGATCCGAATGGCTTATACCATTGCAACGGCGAGTTCGCTGTTGTAAGCATAGCAGTCCCGTCGCGTTTGTACAGGTCAACACAACACCCTTGGTGACGCGAAAAGCAATTACGCTAGAGTTGTGGATTCGCCGCCAAACATCCCATCCTCACGGTCGCCGCAATTGTGAACCACGTTTTATAAACATTTCTAACGCGTCAACATCGTTCATTCTTAGGCTTCGTGCAATTCGTGCAAGCAAAGCAGCGGGCAAAAAGCCAGGCCTCGGGCAAACAGCCCATATTGCGGTCACGACCAGTATGCCGACGCTGAAGCAACTGACCTGCTGCGTGGAGTGCGAGCTCTCTAAAACTCCACTTCAAGAGTTCCAAACAACTTACAGCGATGGTTATGTAGAGACTTACATAGCAGTACCAGGGCTGCCAACACCGTTTTCGATTCACCTGCAATCTAATGGCTACATTGCTCCTGGCTTGAGCATGTTTGTTTACATCGATGGCGTCTACCAGTGCAATCGTAACCGCCAGAACCTCAAAATGCCTGGCGAAAACATAACAAAGAAACAAACCGAGGTCAATTTTCGCGTACGCCAGAAGGAGCAAATGTCATGCATTGGTTCATTCTATGGGAAGCCATGGAAATTTGAGAGAGTGAACATCGGTACGTTGACGATACGCTAGACAATTACCCTCTACTAATGCCAATCTCTCAGTATCTGAACCGAACGTCGGTGCCATCGAACGTGCTCCATACGACGGTGAATTTGTGGGAACGATTGAGGTCGTCGTCCTCCGATGCCTACCCTTGGTCCCCCGGGTCACAACTTTGAACTCCGTAGACACTCTTATTAATGGTGGCCAATCGTCATCTTTGGACTCTGCTTCCGACAGTGACGGCCTGCCAACCGCCCTGGATGGAGCAGGTGATCGCAAGCCGAAGCCAACACCCAAATCTAGGCCTGGACCCCGATTCCAAGCTGTAGGTCCCGATGGCTCGACGGAAAACCCTGTGTCATCAACTTGGCCGACCGAGAGGCGTAAAGAGCCACAAGAGACCTCTTGGGGCAGTTGGGGTGAGCTCCCCGCAGTGACGAAGGATCCAAGCAACAAGTCGTGGGGGGGCTGGAAAGAGTCCGTGTCGGCTGGAGATGAACAGAAGATGGGAACGGTCGAAATGACAGGTGCTAACACAGGGGTTTACCATCCTACCAGCGGAAAATCGTCGGACATGGCTGCGTCCAAAGCCCGATCTGTATCTGGATCCAATGTCGGTCCTATATCTCGATCTGAAGCTGGGTCTAACGCCGGCTCTATAGCTGGATATCGGATAGGCTCCAAGAATAATAAGTCGTGGGGAAAATGGAACAAGCCCTCATCGGCAGGAGATGGGTCTAACAAAAGATCAGGTGAGCCAACAGCTGCCAACACAGGGCTTTATAATTGCATTGATGGAAGCTCGTCAACAAAAGCTGCGTCCAAGGCTGGATCTCAGTCGTGCTCCCAAGCGGATCAATCCAACGAGGCACCAAGCGCGACGGGCCTGCAGACCCCGCACGCCCTTGAGCTCAGAGGGGGTGGAACATCGAACTATTCCACGCGTAGCCGCCGCGGATCTGCAATCGGATCCCCAGTCTTTAATATCGGGTTCTACAATGGGGTTGGAAGTGGAGGCAGGACACCACCGCCGCTTAGCATGGGACCGCCACCGCCAAGGGATTGGAAGGCTGAAGAAGCAGCTAAAAAGACAGCTCCAAAGCAGGGACATAGCCCGACTGCGCAGCCAGTCTTTGATGGATGGGGTGATCTTCCAGCTATCGATGCGACCGATGGCGCCACGGCTGGGGTTGAGCCCGACCCAAAGAACAAAGTAGATAGTTGGAACGCGGGCGGGAGTGACATGCCAGGAACCTGGGACACGGCTAATGACCAGAGACAGGACGACCATGGGTGGGGTACCAGTAGTAAAAAGCCTCAAGAAAATAACAACTATTCTTGGGACACGCAGAATAATGGCATTTCCAACGACGCTGGCAAAGAGTCAAGTTGGGACACACCCAAGGGGGAAGCCCAGGGCAATGGCACTTGGCCTGGTGCAGGCAAAGCTTCTGATTGGGGTGAACCTGCAAAGTCCGACGCGGAGGAGACGAATTTCAATGGGAAAGCCGACAATGACGGTGGCAATTGGGGAGGTAATGAGAACAACGAACCCCAGCCGGGCCATGATTGGAACGGCAATGACACCAACAACGCCCAGCAGGCCAACGACTGGAACGCTGGCGAAGACGAAGACGGCGGCAACACACAATACGGCGGCTGGGGAAACGACAACTCAGAGAATAAGAAGGCTGCAGACGACAGGCCAGCAGGTTCGAAAGCGGGATCAGTAGGCAAAGGCTCGGTGGCTGGCTCGGTGGGCAAAGCTGCGTCTGTCGTGTCGAAGGGCAAATCGCCGCCTCCGAGAGGACCTGGCAGTGCGGCTGGTAGCATGAAACCTGGGGGTTGGAGCCCGCCTCCGAAGTCAAGGAAAGGGACGCCACCCCAAGCAATACAGCCTGTCATCACGACCACGCATGCCAAACCCAGCTTCTCGATACCTACCATTCCCAAAGCCAAAGCCTACTGGTCTACTTGGGGAAATTCAAACGCGCTTGAAGAGAAAACAATTGAAAAGGAGCTGATCTTACCTGCGGAGGAACCCCTGTGTAAGAGTTCCCAATACTAATGTTGGTCTTTGATTTGTAGACGGCCTTGGGCACAACCCTCAATATCAATCACGCTTGCTTGCTGGCCACTTTCCACTGGTCTTTGCTAATTTCCAAGTTCAATAGACGCCATCCCTGAGGAAGTCGCCGTCCGCAACAACATGTCCCATCAAGTACGGCCCGGCCGCCCAACCACTTATGCGCACAAGGTTTCAAGGCCAAAGTACATGGACACTCACGAAAACCCCTACGCAATTTTCGTCTTCCAATACCGCGACAAAGCCATCATCGAAGATATGCTCCAGACCGCCATCGACGAACCCAAAATTGATGAGAAGCAGCGCCTGTCCAGCCTCCCAAAAGCCGAGATAATTGAAGAGCTGCTGAAGGAGAAGGCAAGATCGGCATCGGGCTCCAGTGCCAGCGAGAGGGCTGCCACGTTCAGGTCAAACCCGCGTGGTATCCCATTTGAGCCCAATGCCACCGCGCTAAAGGCTAGATTGAGTAAATTGGCAGGAAGCAAGGCAGCCACCCCAGATATGGTAGGCGCATGGGTGGACGCAGCCCAGCAAAGCCGCAATGCGGATGGGACTGAGTCCGCAGATGGGAAAGGCACTTGGGGTAAGAAGGCCCAAAACAAAGGCAACAAGAACAATGGCGGAGGTGATTGGGCTGCTAATGGAGGCACCACGTGGGGAAATAACAAAAGCAATGATGGGACACCTGCCGGCGGTGCTTGGGACAACAACGGCCACAAGCCAACTGAGGACACTAAAGAAGGTGAGGAAAAGGACGATAATGACGGAGATTGGGGAGGGTTTGGCCAAGATGCAGGCGCCTCTTCATGGGAGAACGACGAGAAGAAGGACGAAAGCAATGGAGTTACGACTGCAGTTGGCGGCGGCGGTAACTCCTGGGACGAAAACCCTGGCGGTGGAGGTAGCGGAGGATGGTAAGAACCAGGTCTCTCAGCCGAGATCATCGCACGCAACACTACCAGTAAGTACCAAGCCATGTCAAGCTTTCCGCGCGTTTTCGAGGGCGTGGAAAAGTGTCACATCGGATAGCGTATATAGCACAGTACGACGAGAATAGATTCGCTGCAGAAATTGTACCTCCCATTTTCCAATCCACACAAAAGCAGCCGAGTGGTTTACTCTGATGCCGAGTCAGCCCAAGCGATAGCTATCAGCACTCATGTGAACAACTACCGTGGCCACATCATTCCCGCCGGTATTGGTGCAAGATATACAGCACAAGGTATGCCATACTAGCTCGCAAAGACGTACAACATACGCTTTGCCCTATCGCTCTCGCGTCCGCAGCATACCAAACGATAGATTTCTTGCCACCTCAAATCCTACGAAGGCAACCATACGGAAGTAGCGGGGCAGTATGTTTCACTTGGATACGACGCTTCGAAAGTGAGCAAGAGAAGGGAAAAAGCCATCCGTCAAGAGGAGAAGCGGCGCTCTAAGCCTTGTTCCAAGGCATAGTATAGGAGACAATGCCTTCACGGGTGCATTGCCGGTCAGAAAACCCCATGACATTGGCAGACATGGACTGCAGTGACTGGGGAAAGAATATCTCATTGTGTCTCAAAAGGGGTGTACGAAAAGAAGGGATCGTCCAGCGATCGTGGATATCTACATCGCCAATTGCCGTTCGTAGACATCCTGACAACAATGGGGTCTAGAAGTACAGTGTGTTCACCAACAACTTCCTGTTCTGCCTGTCCAAACATCCTGACTTCGGGCTCGGAGGTGTAGCATTAGCCATCAGCTAGGGACTTCTGCAACCATCCAACTTGCAGTACCCTGAAGGCGACCAATCGGCTTCTCAATACATCCAGTCATACTCCGCCCCTGAGGCGGACTGCCGCCACTCTCCATCATACTGTTGTCCTGCTGACGCATACTCATAGCCACCAATCTTATTGCCATAGAGATCCTCTACCGGTGCAGGCGCATAGTTTGTAGCGTTATTTCCATATACATCTTCAACTGGCGAGTACTGATAGCTGGCGGGCCCATGCTCGGTGCCTCCCGCTCTATCATCGTGGTAGAAGGCAGGACGGTATGCGAAGTTCTCGGATTCTGAGGTGCTTCCGCTCGGAGGTCGAGAAGGTGGACCACGAGCATACCCATGACGCGAGGCCACACCTGTCTGTTCGCTTGGTGGTGTGATGTGCGACGATTTCAGCATTTCACTCAAGTAGTCGGACTGAGTCCGAGGATCAGACGGCGAAGGGGTTCGAACATGGCGAATGGTCACTGGTGTCACAGGACGATGATCGTCCTCCGTGGAGTCGTCGCGATATCTGCGGCGTCTCTTGTTTCGCGGCGTGGCCGGCTCATCGAACAGACGCTCGGAGACCAACCCCGTGGAATCGTTTATTGATGCGAGATTTCGATCCTGGTGTCCAGAGTCTGCGCTTCTGCTGAATGTACGTTTGTGACCACTTGGCTTCCGAGCACGTCCTGCCTCTTGACTTGCACTAATGGAGCGAAAGGCTGGACGTGGTGTGTTATCTTGGTCGGACGAGACTTTGCAAGGAGCGGAGTCGCAGTGTTGGTGATGACGCACATCGTCCAAGTCAGAGCCTGTGGCCTTGTCAAGAGAACCATGCCGGCCTGCGTATGGAGCGCTGACTGCGACCGTAGATTCGGAGCCGAGGTGCCGGTGCTCACTGAGCTTTTCTTTGACAAGTTCGACGTCACTGTAAGCGCTCTTGGCTTGGGACAAAGGACGATAGCGTGGAGTGAGAGTCTGCGGGACAAGCTCAACGTCCGCGTTTAGATATTCTGCTTCATGAGGAGACGATGTCGGTCGTGAGCGACCCCGCTCCTCGCTCTCCGAGGTTTGAAAAGACGATGGCCCATCAAAGTAAATGGCCCGTCTTCGGCTAATCCGTCTCGGTCGTGGGACAATGGCAGGTTCATCAAAGTCTTCGACAAATTGGACTCGACTTGAGCTTCTGCGTTTGTGGCCAGAGATTGGTGGTGCAAGTTCCTCAACGTAACTTGCTCGGCTCAAGCTTCTCGACCTGGATCGGTAACGAGGTCGCACCAGATCTTCGACATACTGAGCGGTACCGTCATCAAGATAGTAGGCACGGCTAGAGCTTCTTGTTCTCGATCGAGAGCGTAGTCGCTCAGGTCCTTCGACGACGGATGTTCGACGAATGACTCGTACTCCCTCAAGAGAAGAGCTTCGCCTTGGTGACGGCCTTGGTCTTCCGCCAGGCTGGTTAGCGATAATAATTCGTACATTATCTCTGGAGCTTGTTTTAAGCCTCGAGTAGTCTCTGCTGTCCGATCGGTATCTGCGCGGCGATCGTCTGTCCCTGAGGGAGCAGTAACTTTCCTCTGTTCTGTCGGTACAGTGTCGAGAGTGACGGTGAAAATGCTTTCTCTTGCGGCGGGGCCTCGGTTCTCTGTCTTCGCTTGAGGTGTGATCGTGCTGGCATCTCGCACAGATGCTCGAGCTAGCTGCCATGCCGGGTGATAATGGGTGGGCAGCCTCCCACCTTGCAGAACGGAACCTACCACATGCGGCGCATGTTTGTCGGACACTTGTGGCAGTTCGACCTGAAGGAGGAGCGGCGGCGGTGTAGACCACGTCAGGTACGCGAGTACACACATATTTTGCGCGAGACGTGCTTGGCCCATAGCTTACATAGTAGCCGTCACGTCGGGCGCGGGAGAACATGCCCATCTTCGCTAGGGCTCCAAATGAGTAGATCGGTGGGGAAATGTCAACGGTCTGGTCTGCGACTCGAACGGGCGGGATTGCAGGTGGTCGCTTTTTCACAAATGCCTTCCGGGTACGGCCTGGAAGTCTGCCAACATACGTTTTGCCAGGTATCATATGCTCGCTAGGAGGGATGCCATATGTACTTAGGCTGGCCACAGTCAGAGAACGGCCTGGTGATCTTGGTGATGGTAGTGAAAGGATCTTGGGAGATGGTCACATACCGAAGCGCGACCGGATGATTTTGTTGCTCATACGTGACTAGAGGGCCTCCCATGCTCGTCTCAGGTCTTTCGTAGGATAGACGTGCATGGCTGTAGCTGATCGTGTGGTGTGAATTGAAGCTTGGCTCAGCCGACCACGGTGAGGCCAACTGCTTCAGTTGAAAGATGTGAGATTCACGAGTGAGCAATAAGCGTGAATGCTATAGGGGATAGAAGCGAAAGCCGAGCAACACAATGCGATTTAGAAGATATATAGGGCTGCACAGCGACTTGCAAGAGCACTGGGAATGGATGTAAAGGTGACCGTGACCATTTGGTGGTGAGTGTCGAGGTGTTGAGCCGTTGCAATTATCAATTATCAAGCTTGCGGAATTAAGAGAAGAAGGCACTAGCGGAGCTAGTACAACAACGTGAATGTGTAAAGAGCAGCCGCATGCAAGATCTTGTACACAGCCTCTCGCCCATCTCGCGGAACGGCATAGTGAACGAGGCGGCGATGGATGGAAAACATATTGGTACAAGGTTTAACCAAAAAGATGCAAGTGCAGGCTCTCGTGAAAGAATGTGGCAGCGGCGGATCACCTTGGAGTTTCTCACCATATGGTGACCAGGAAATTGTCCAGAAGCAAAGCTTCCCATGCCTCCATTGCGGGCCACAGCACACAGCTGTCGCCATGAGTAGGTACCAGCCAAACTTTGCATGTTTGCGAAGTTTGTGGCTGTCGACGATGGACTTGGTCCTGGAGGCAGGGGGCTTCTCTACTCCAAGGGCATGCCTTCGCTGCCATGTTGGGTTGAGCTACAGACACACATATTTTTCTATAGGCTTTCAGAGCAGAAACTCATTGCTATATCTTGCTGTATTGGTGGAAGAACTACCTTGCTGATGGAGAGATGTCGGAGTCCTCCAGTAGTTCTAGAAACCGTTCCTTAAGCTAATTCTAGTTCTTGGCAACGGCCGGGAGTTTCCGTCTCCGTTTTGGGCTGTCCGGTCATTCTGTTCCTGGCAAGCACTGTCCCAAAGCATTGATCATGTAGACAACAGATTTGCGCGAAAGCAGTTGCTATCGGAGTGCAATGTCACGAGTTGGAACACGGTACAGCAGTCTTGATGTGGACTTGAGACCTACTGGATTCGTGCTTCGTTGAGAGCCAAAGAGCCCTTCCATCGACCCTGCAATCCTCGTACCACCTTAGGATTGGCCGTCTTTCTCCACTCTTCTTTTCCTAAGGATGTGATACTATGTGCACTGGATCGTCATTTTAGATCTGGACCAGACTAATGACCAACGTCGTCGTGATTCGATTTGCAGCTGACTGTGTTTTTATCCAGACTGTGCTGACAGCCGAACTACGATCAAAAGCCTGAAGAAGTTCTTGGAGGGAGTTCTCGGTCCTTGCGATTGCACTCGTTCAACCTTCCTCCACAACACAATTACTTCGGCACATAGAATCTCCCGGATAATGTCTACGCCAATTACCGTCCCAATGACCGCGTCCGATGAGCCCTCAGCCCTCCAAACCCTCTCTCCTACCGTCCTCAGCTATCTACAGACCGTTTCGTCTGGGCAGCGGCGGCTCCTTTCCTCACAAATCGCGGAACTTGCAAAGCCCCCATTCGACAACAAGTTTCTCGAGTACATCAAGTCGGCCTCCTCCAATGCGTCTGATCCCACGCCACCTATAGATCTCAGCTATCCGATATCGAACTACTTCATCAACAGCAGCCACAATACATATTTGACCGGAAATCAACTATACAGCGTATCGAGTACGGACGCTTACAAGCATGTACGTTATCAGTCCCCAGTGTTGGGAAGACTTGTAGACCGCCACATTTCACTTGGATAATCGGATCCATTAGTGGCATACAGCTTCTGACGTGTGACTGAAGGTCCTTCTGCGAGGATGCCGATGCATTGAGATTGATGTTTGGGACGGTGAGCCCAAGTCCAAGTTAGAAGAGGCCGAGAGCAAATTGGGTAAAGAGGAAAAGAAGCATAGATTCAGGTCGCATATTCTAGGGAAGCTTACCTCTCACGGACCCTTCGAGCATCTGCAGAAAGGAAGTGGTTCCTCTGCCTCGGTCTTATCCGAAGAGAATGACCCCTTGAGCATGCCTACGCCTTGGACTTCAGCATCTACCGCTACGAGAGCAGAGCCAAGAGTTTTGCATGGTTATACGCTCACGAAGGAAGTATCTTTCCGAGACGTTTGCATGGCGATTAGGGACGCAGCCTTTCTCAACAGGTAGGTGGTGGGTCGAGAAACATGAATCCGCCTTTCACTGAATTGTGAGCGCAGCGATCTCCCAGTCGTCGTCAGCCTTGAAGTGCATGCCACCGCCGAGCAACAAGAGATCATGGTCGAAATCATTAAATCTACCTGGAAAGGTCTCCTCACACCTCCCCTCGATTCTGAATGTACATCCCTCCCCAGCCCAGACTCACTTCGCAATAAGATCCTTGTCAAAGTCAAGTACGTCGATCCCAAAAAAGCTGCTGCGAAGACCAAAGGCACGCGAACAAGCAAATCTCCAATGCCCTCCTCGTCCTCTGCCTCGGATTTGGAGGACGCCCCTGCTGAAGTAAAGAAGAAGAAAAAGAAGTCTGCCATCGTTCCCTCCCTTTCAGCCTTAGGGATCTACACCCGTGCGTTTCATTTCAAATCCCTTTCCACTCCCGAAGCCACGCTTCCCACCCACGTGTTCTCGCTGTCAGAAAAGAAGCTCATGGATGTCCATACCTCATCTGGTCCAACCCTCTTCTCACACAACCGAAACTACCTCATGCGCGCTTTTCCCTCAGGCATGCGTATCCGCAGCGACAACCTCGACCCGGGCGTCTTTTGGCGAAAGGGCGTGCAAATGGTGGCCTTGAATTGGCAGCGCTGGGACGAAGGCATGATGCTAAATGAAGCAATGTTCACGGGTAGCGACGGCTACGTTCTCAAACCCGATGGCTACCGTGGCATGAACCTTCCAGCATCAACCCCAGGGATATCAACAGAGTCGCAAGTAGATGCCATAACGCACAAAACACTTACACTATCTATTGAGATCCTAGCGGCGCAGGATATCCCTCTCCCGCTCGGTGACACAAGGCCCGGGGCCTTTCATCCGTATATCAAATGCGAGTTGCATGTGGAGGCCCCTGCCGAGAGAACAGGTGCGCCAATTGAAGGCGGTGGAAAGAGCAAAGAGGGCCAGTACAAGTGGAAAAGTCGATCGATGAAAGGGCCAGAAGTAGACTTTGGGGGCAAGAAAGTGGAATTCAAAGGAATACCCGGTGTGGTGGACGAATTGAGTTTTCTCAGGTACGTTGTCGTCTTCTTTTATTATCTTGACACTATGACTTCAAATTGAGCTCCTTGATTCCTAAGAAGAACCAGCCGTTGCTATGACGCGATGTGTCGATTCAAAAGAAATAGGCTTTGGCCTCGTGAGACAGTGGTCTCGAACTTACCGCGAGTGATGTGTCGCATTCTTTCATCAAATCTTCAGAATACGCCCCAGACTTGCTGGACCATCTGATCGATGCAGCAAGGATGGCTAGCGTGGCCTACTGCGCGGCTTTGCATCACTGTATGAGATCGGTCGGCTACTCTGAAGCCAATTGATCGCTTCATACACGTCTCGACGCTATGGGAAACAGTCATTGAAGCTTCCTTGGGACTAGGCTTTACATGAAAAAGCAAGCTAACAATGTTGTATAGGTTCAAGATCCAAGACGACGAGATAGGCAAAGATGACCTGGCTGCTTGGGCGTGTATCAGGCTTGACCGCCTCAGAAGTGGCTATCGTTTTGTGCATCTGCGTGATGCGTCGGGTATGGTGAGCAAAGGTGTAATCTTGGTCAATATTGAGAAGAGCTTGGCTTGATTATTGCAAGGCAGCATTTCGTGTAGGTGGTGTCTACCCAATGAACCTATGATGTTCGTCTGAGGAGTACTAATGATCAACTATCTTATTCGGCTCTATCACCAGGAATCATTGACTCCGGTATCCATGATCGAGCGGTTGGTCTGCCGAAGATTGGAATCTTCAGGTCAACTTTTAGCTGCGAAATATGATGTATTTCAGAGGAAGCTGTCTAATTCATGATCGCCGATGAGATTACGCTCTTTGCGATTTCGCGTTCTTTCACAAGGGCGCCTCGATAGACTGCACAAGATGTCTCGGGAGGCCATTCTCCGTGCCCAAGAACGGTCTGAGATGATGCTTTGAGGGTCCGAAAGTACTCACCGGACTTTTGAATTGCAATGACGAGCCGCGATGTCCGAATGCAGGGACCATTATTTCATGCATGAAACAGTTGCGCAGTAGTGTCCTCAAGATCCCAGGTGGTTATGACAATCGAGTCCATCAAGCTGGGCTAGTACATCCTGGTCTTCATGCTCGAAATCCTCGTTTAGCGACGTCCCAGGTGGTCTTGGCCAGCATCCAGGTGGTTTCTCGTACGCCAAACCATGCTGCTGGGTTGGGAGTGGGGGATGGCCCTGCAGATAACGTAGGTTTGTGTGACCACGGAGATGCTAGGTTCGGGCCGCCAGTAATCTTCACGGAAGAAGATACAAACTTGGGTGCCGTGGGTGCTGAATGCCAATTCTCAGTTGTTGTGATAGAAGGCGCTTTGGGTGCTGGGATAATCCTCCAGTCATCGTGAAATATAATGCGCGTTGAAGCGCCTTAGTCCAAGGCTTCGACTAATTGAAACCAGAGGCGAAGGAAGCTACCAACATTGGCTAAATTTTGAGACAGCGAGGCGACTGCGACAGCAAGTGCGCGACAGCAAGGGCACGACAGCGGTGAGGTTTCAAAGCGCAGGGCCACCAATGCAGAGCCTGTAATCGTGCATATGGCCCTGCAGTGCCAAGGCTTCTACAACGGTTGACCAGACTACTTGGGCCAATATTTGATGCATCTCAGAGACTTGTGTGGCACGTCTGTAGCGAAGCAAGTTGCATGTGACTGACTCCGAAGGCAAATGCCATTCTATGTTCGAGCTTAGATATCTTGAGAGGTCCGCAAAACTAATGGATCTTGGTGGGGATCGTTCCCAGCCCTTGATCAGGTTAACAAAGTACGATTGTATGACGAAGTCTGCAGTATCCGAAGATCCCACATTCCTCGCCCTGCGACTGAGGAGCGGTTGGCTGGAAGTGCGTTGCGAGGTCTGCGGTCCGAGCGGTAAGACAAACCTTCGCTGGTATCCAGGCAATTCAGACCCCACAGTCATTTGCGAGCGGTCAGCACTGCTCATGGTATCCGGGAATCCCAAGCGAGCGAAACGTTTTTGATGAAAGCAGCCAAGACGTTCGATGATGTTGGGAGTCCAGAAGCTTGAGCATTCACAAAGGCAGGATGGCTTTGTGATTGGAATAGACCCGATCACGCACACTTCTCTCCTTCGGCATGGATTCACTGCGTTCCTTTGGCACTGTGTATAACATTCCTTGATGGATCTGAAAAGGTTCTCCTTCACAGTATGCTGTTAGCCACGACACTAGGGGACCGGGAGCCAATCCTGCTTCCTTTGGCGGGACCCAACGGGGCATAGGTTGAGGCCATCGGAAGATTGCCCATGATGTCTCGCAAGGACCTGAGACTTCTTGAACCAGAGTACCGGATCTGATATACAGTCTGTTAACGTCCTTGGCTGCGGGTCGTTTACCAAGCAGGTCAAGATCCACGACAATACGTAATGTCATGTCTCAGGTGATACGGTGAAGGAATTTGCAGGCGTGGAGGGAGATACTCGGTGGTGGGAGAGACGAACCCGACACTGTTGAGGGAGACCAATTGTCTATAAAGACAGCCATTCACCCCATCCGGAAGAACGCAATCCTCCAACTTAGCTGACAAATTCCACCTCACTCCACTCCATTCCACTCGATACCATAACACAGCACCCACCACACATACTCACCACACTTTCACCTTCACCATTTTCCCCATCACTCAAGATGTTTTTCATTCCCAACAACGTTCGCGAGTCTACCGAGGCCAACGATTTTTTCAAGATGGTCCATACTCATGAGCATGGCTTCTGTCCTGAACAGACCGCCGAACCACTCTGCGGAACCATTGGCGACATTAGCGTTCCCACCTTCGTCCTCCGCGCAGGCCACGGCGAGCCTCGTTCCCACCTCCCTGTTAGTCCTTGGTCGCCTTCTGGTACCCCAAGGTCGACACTGATTTTTGAGTAGGATGGCAAGATGCCAGGTGTCCGATGCCCACGTTGTGCCGAGCAGGGTATCGAGCAATTCGTGCTCAGCGGCAAGCGTTGTCCCCAGTGCAACCATCAGTGCTAGGTTCTCGGAGGTGATCACATCTTTCCCTATCATTGGTGTGGAAGCTGACAGCATTGAAAGCCTTTCACGAAAGAACGCTGGTCTGCCGAGAAGACCATAAGTGACATTCTGGGAAGCTGAGCAGGGTTCGGGGTAGTTTCTTTAGTGATTGGCTTGTGCGGACTATCTTTCGGAAGGTGACAGATTTTTTGGGATCGAGTATGACTTATTCTTACTGAGTATTCTGGTGGCCAGTGGCGAGAGAAGCTTCAATAGCCTTGAATGAGCGAGGGAATCAATTTGATATTCTAGACCTGATGCAGACATCCCTGAACTTTGCTTACAGGAGACGATGAACGCGGTCCCTAACATCAGACAATGGGACAGGTCCTCAAGGATAGGGTGCAAAAGCAGTGCTTCCTATTTCGACTTTGAGATGGCATTGTTTTTCATTGAGAAGCTTGGAATATAGCTACGTAAAGACCAATAGGGCTTAGAACAAGAGAATTCCACAGGCTGTGAATGAACCTCATCGAGAGCAGGACACATTCAATACGGGACCGAGAAAGCCTTTTCCTCCCCAGATGGACGAATTCCAGCTCATGAAATTGAAACAGTACTCACGCTCAATGGCTTTCGTAGAGGACACGCGTCACGTTCACTGCGATCGAGATCTGGCACTTCTGGCAGGAGTCATCTTAGTGTGCGTACTCCAATGGCCCCTCCTGATCCATGAGCATAGCTCTTTCGTTTCCTTTGAGTGTGTTCGTCGCTTCTGACTGAGGCTCAACGTCAAAGGGAACATTGGCAAGCGCGAGAATAGCTGCATAACTTTGTGCAGTGATTATGCAATGCTTTATGAATTCAACGCTACCCTCGTACCCTATCTCTATTCGTGCAAATGGAAATTCTGATGATAAATTGATTGTACCGCAAGCATGCGCATGATCGACATCGCAATGGAAGTACAACATGTTGAAGTTGATATTGTCGAAGATAGATGCATTTTCTCCGACGCAATCCCGGCGCCTCTAACATGACTCTCGACGTCATCATGGCCCAACGTCATGACAGAGACCGACCAGGAGAGCCTGCGCGCCCGTAAGATACAATGCTGAGGCTCCTCACCAGACCATCATCGAATCGGATCCACAATAACCTGCTCAAGCCATCGACCTTCACCGTCGTAATAAGAACAATGTCATCAGACAACCCATCGAAACGCTCAAACGACGAGCTCAAGACCTTCCAGCTTTTTGATGTCTCCAAGTTCACTGCAGTGGTGACCGGCGGAGGAACAGGTATTGGTCTCATGATTACGCAAGCCCTAGTATCCAATGGGGCTAAAGTCTACATCACCGGACGACGAGAAGAAGTTTTGAACAGCGTGGTGGAACAATATAACACAGGACCCGGCAAGATCATTGCATTGCCTGGAGACATCAGCAGCAAGGACGATGCGAAGCGTCTCGCAGAAGAAGTAGCGAAGAAGGAATCCCATGGCATCCACCTGCTCGTCAACAACGCCGGGATTGCTAAAGATGATAATACACGATTTTCCCAGGCTGGAAAGCCTGACTTCAGCTCTGCCCAAGCAATCTCAGAGCACTTGCTGCAAAGCCAACCGGAACAATGGGCGGAGACCTTCCAGACGAACATCACAGCGCAGTTCTTTACGACAGCAGCTTTCCTGCCATTGTTGGCCAAGGGGAGGGATGTGACGCCTGGATATACAACTTCGGTGGTCAATGTGGCTTCCATATCTGGGGTCATGAAGGGAACGAGCATGGGGCAATTCGCCTACGCTACCTCGAAAGCGGGATTCATTCACCTCACCAAGATGATGGCCACCACCTTTGCTGAAGCCAAGATCCGCGTCAACTGTATCGCCCCTGGCATTTTCCCTAGTGAAATGACAGCCGGCTCGTCTGGTGAAGACAACAAATCCAAGCTTGATATGAGCATGTCTAATCCTGCTCAACGGACTGGATATGATTCTGATATGGCTGCTTGCATCCTTTTCCTTGCCGGGCCTGGCGGACTGTTCATGAATTCTCAGATTTTGTATCCTGATGGAGGTAAGCAGACAAACCGGTGGCAGGGTAATAGGAAATTTGTTGGCTTACCAATTACCAGGCAACACCCTAGTGCAGCCAGCTTCGAACTAGAGTAGGAGACATAACCACAGCAAGTGGAGCAGTACTGTCTTTGATGTACATAGCATTTCGGAGTCACAAAAGTAGACATATCTCAACAAGCAGTCATCAGGAACAATTTCAAGTCTCTAACCTCAAGGAAGGCGTCTCCTTATGTTACCTTACATCTTCTCACTGTAAACATACGCCGTATCCTACTCGCGTCGCCATAACAACAACAGCCACACGAGAAACAACTGCATTAATCCCGCAAGCTTCCCCCGACAGATCACGAATGAACTGCGCTTCAGGTGCAAGAGATGCCTCACTCATCTCATCCCCAACCCAAGCGCCCCACCAATCACAAACCACAACAGTCCCCACACCAACAAACCCACCACCCATCTCAACCACAACTGCCTCCACAAGCTCTTCCCATCATCCTTACACCTCTCATTCTCTTCATCCCCAATCGAGCCCTTGAGCCTGCCGTACCTCTCGCGCCTCACCCTGGCTTCATGCGTGGGTATGTGACCAAAAGGCCGAGGCTCAAGGGGCGAGGTGTCGATGAAGGATTTCGTCTCGATCTGGGGCTCTATGCCATAGTCCCAGCTTAGATAATCAGGCGCGGACGCCGGAGCGAGAGGGCGTTCTGTTGGAGAAGCCCGTCGCGGCCGCTGGTGACTGGACTGCGGTGGTGGGCGTGTTCTGGCTGCTTTTGCACGTCTTGGGCTCAATGTGTCTTCCCGGGCTAGGTGCCTCGCTTGCTCTGCACCTAGCGCCGACGATGCAGGCGGAGGCAGTTGGTGGTGTGCTTGACGTGGGTGTGGGGTTTGGCTGCGGGAATGATCTGGCGAGGGGGTTTGTCCCTGCCATTCGCGCATTCCTATCCTTAGGCTCGTGGGGTGGTTGTTGAGGCTGTTCGTCGATGAGGGCGCGGGCGAGGGACTCTCGATGCGAGAGGGATATAACGACGATGCTCGGACATGAGCGGGGAGAGGATGGGGGGACGGAGACGGAGACGGAGATCGGCCATGCATTCCACACACCCCATCCCTGCTCACTCCGATGCTTGGAACGGGTTCAGGCCGCTCTATATCCCCCAGGCTAGATCTTCCGGAGGCAAGACGCGGAATCGTTTCGCCTCCCTCCAGGGAATCGCGCTCGGACCGAGAGAGCAGCGGCGATCCAGCTTGGCTTTCAGCTCGGGTATGTTGTAGCTGGGGATTTGATTGCATTCGCTGAGGTATGCGGATCGGCGGTGTCTGCGTTTGGGGGGGCTCCTGCGTTATCGTTGTGTACAGCGAACCCTGACGATGGCGGGCACCCGTAAAGGATTCAGACGACAGCTGGCTGATGGGGCTCGGAGTCTGGCTGGGAGCTGGAGATGGTGGTGCCGTGTATGTCTGTAATCCCTGCTCCTCGTCGTAGATGTAGCATCCGGATACTTGCTGAGACATGAGATCGGTGGAACGATTGTGATCGATGTGGTAATTGCTGTAGAAGAGCTTAGTACTGTTGTCGAGGCGATTGAAAAGATTGATAGTCGGAGCGAATTGGTTTCTGGCTGCAAGGATGGAAAGCAAAGTATTCTTATGAGCTTCAGCCAGATCGTGCCTGGAGACAAATCCGAGACATGCATGTTGTAGACAAAGAAAATGTCTGCAATAACGCGGGACATTGCATGGCATAAATGTAGCGTTACGTGGAGACTTGGGACACAGGCAAGCACTTGCTTACCGATACTCAAAACCCGTATGGCATGATCCATGTGTTTTGAATCATGCCTTTCAGGTAGTGTTCGGCTGCCTTTTTGCCCGCCCAACTCGGTCCCATAGCTGCAGCGAATCCTTCTCCCATGTTAATACACCGTTTCAAAACGCCCCGAGATCGGCCAAGAGAAGCTCACAGAGCCGTTTTGGAGGAGAAAGTGAGGGTCTCATTACCAGAGATGCCCCGAACGCAGATGAAGAGAGCGCGAGCAGTGGCAAACTGTATATCTAGGAAGGGTGAGATCATACATTGCAACAATATTAGCCACCGCCACCGCTGGCAGCATGTAAATGAGCCACGAACGGCAGATATGAAGTTGGGTAGAAGCGAAGAGAAGAGGGAAAACCAACCCCAACTAGATGGCTGAATGAAGTAAGATAGAAGTTTCAGAAGCCCAAAAGGACGAAATTGAAGTCCTCATCATGCTACGCCACGGAAGATAATGCTCGGTATCGTCAAATTACTCTTGTACACGGTCTTTGCCATGTTAGTTCGTGTACGGCTCCGTCTGCGGCCAACAATACAAAAGTCACGTCTGCCTTTTCCTACGAACGTCGGCACTCGACCTCAGATATCCTCGTTCTCTAGAGATCTCTTGCTCCTGGGCTTTTCTTCCTGGGTCCGCTGCTCCTCGACAAATACGTGTGCAGTGTAGAAGATTCTGGATGTATTCCCTGCCCAGGATCCCTGCTTGGTCTGAATGTTCGTCAACTGCTTCGAAAGTGACTGGACAGTCGAATCTGGCGAGCTTGGAGCCAAAAAGTGTAGGAAGGAAGCTTGACTCCTGTTGGGTTATTACAGATAGACTGCGGGATTAAGGCGGACATCGTCGCAGGTATCCTAGAGTTCAACGGATCCGTCATCTTCCCCTTTGAGTATGGCAGGAAACCCCCAATTTCTTGCTCTCCTCGTTCATTACGACTTTTTGCGGTGAAGATGCATATATACTAGCATTTCCACGGACCTTGAAGCACTCAAAAGTAGCTTCGTCAACAATCTCTGGGCGACCCAAAATCACAGCTCCAAAAGTCCTTGGCATCATCGGCACGGTGACATCGCTGGGGCCATCATTTGATCGTGAACCTGCGGCACAAGCGTTGCCAGCGATTGCTAGGCAGCGAGAATGAGATATGATAAAGAGTAGGAGATTCGAAAATGCCAAGGTGGTGAGATCAAAGTGATTGGGTTAGGAGGGGAAAAGGAAAGGTTTCGAAGCAACTCCCGAACGTCCTTGCCGAATGGAGATTCGAATCTCGTCTTCAAGATGGTCTTTCTGTGATGACTTGACACTGACAATTCCACACTGCAGATACAGGCCAACTTCGACACCTCCTTGAGCTGATATGAGATCATGCATTCTGATAGTGTGAGAATGACACCATGGGAGACCTTATACCCCACAACATGATTACCTTCCTGAGTCAAGACATTGACGGCGCTCCCGCAACAACGAGATCGAGCCTTAGACTGGTCTCCGGTGAACAGACGTGGCTGTCGAATTTGCCTTCCTCAACACAGGCGGAGGAGATTGCACCTTTCTCCGTGAGATCAGCATGGAGCTCGGCTTCATGACAACGCAGAGACTAGATGGATGTCGCACGCATCGCCGCATCGGTGGGCATGGAGAGATCCGCGCAATCTCTTGCATTTGAGAGAGACCGAGATTATAGAGCAACGGAGTTCTCCAATGAAACGCAAGGAATGAGGCTCAGACAGTTTCAGAAGGCTCCTTTCAGAAAGCTAACCATATGAGAAGCCACGGGGAACACACAGAATATTTCGCCGAAAACTTTGAGATGAGAACAGGTGACAATTCGGGATCTGCAGGTGTACGGTACAGCAACATCTGGGTTACACATTTGAGGCCTGGCCGGATGCATCCCTTTGCAATCTTCGCTTGGGGAAGAGAACCCGATGTAAATTCGCAGAAGTATATTTCGTTCTCAGCAGGACATGCTTCAGGAATCCCCAAATACGTTCACTGCAGCGAGAGCCGGCTTTGACTTGCCATCGGAGCGACAGACGGCATATGAGCAAGTCGAGAGGTCCGCAACCGACGAAAACGGATGGAGGGGAGGCCAGGAAGGATCAACATCCTTGCCCTGCCAAGACTGGAGACACATGAGTGGTGACGAGGCCTCAAGCGCACTTTGATCTTGCCGCAAGAGGGCGTCTCCATAAAGGTCCAGCTGAAGCCAGATAAAGTAGACCAATGCCATGCCCATTGCCCAGGGGGAATGCGGAACGTGATACGGGTTCACTATACGCAAGCGCTAAGAGGCACAACATGCATGGTTGCAAGAAGCCCAAAATGAGGAGATGATTCCGGTACACATCACAAGCATGCGACAACGACAGCTGATCGAGCTCGACCGGAGAGCACACATCTACGCAAGTATTCTCTGGTGCTTTGGGGCAGCCGCCATTCAAGCTTTCTAAGGCGTGAACATACTAAAGTACTCTACTACCATAAAGTAGTAGTACTCCGTAGGGCTGTTCCTCGCAGGGCAGACACAATCCTGGCCCGCCTGTCCATCCATGGGTCGATCGAACGTTGCGCTAACAGAACCCTGTCTCGGCGTCGGGAGGACATGGTCCGCGAGTCGGCGAGTCGGTCATTGGTGGACCCTCGCCCATTCGCGTCTCATCCCTGCTGCCAAGAGCTGGTGACTGCTGCCTGATCTGATGACACTTCTCGCCCTCCTCAATGGAACCCCAGGACTTCCACCACACTCTCCTCCTGTATACCATCGAGCACCAGCAGGAGACTGCCTCAATTTGTTCCTTGCCATCATCTTCAACTTGCCTTTCGTCTTCTCCTGCTGAGCCAAATCGACGCCATATCACCCCTCACAAGGCTCTCTCTCGCCATTGGTGCACAGCCCACCACGACAACCTCGCTCCTTCGACTGAGCCCACCTCCGCCTCAACGTCGCAGTAACTTGACCGTTCGATCCGCTCTTCTTACCGCTTGTTCCATTCATATCCGTATTTCGCTTTCGTTTCATGCTTCCTCAGCCATCATTCCTGCAACGTACCGTCGAATTCAATTGCTGTGGAAGAAACACCACGAGCTGGAGAGGAGCATTGCGAGAGGAGAAGCATTTGAATTGGCTTTACAACCAACTCGGGGTCGAGAGATCTTGTCCTGATCAGCAAGCGTTCGAATTGAAAGTGTGAGTCATTCGGTTGCGACAAGACCATAATGCACCTGCTAATCATTCTCCATTCAAGGTACGAGTCATTCTTTGGTGCTCTACCCGCCTGACCACTCAGGATGACTTCCCCACAACCAAACCCTAGGCGATGCTACAAAACCAGAGGTACCCCCGCCTTCGCCTCGAACCAACCTGCACCCACCCAACAACGTGCACGCCACAACCACACCTCAGCCGAGTCCACCTGTCAACCGTTGAGGAAGAGTGCCACCTTCCACTCTCCCAAGTCACCGTCTTCCGATGACGATCCTATCTTGAATATACCCTTGCTGTCTCGAAGATCCCCAACATGCCCTAAAGATTTGGAGGACGCTGTCGCTGCCTCCGAACAACGCATCGGTCAGCTCATCGGCTCCGTCGATCGTAGCCTGTCAGGACTTGAGTCCTTCTCGACCGATAGTCAAAAGACTCCTCGCCCAGACGACCTTCCTGTCCCACGCTTCATGCTTGGTACGTACCACGCTACCGGGTCCGATCATATGGACATCGACGACTCAGCAACTGAACCCAAGCAACGACGGACACACAATCGCCATACCTCCGACAGTGGCCTTGGCTCTTCTGTCTCCAGTACCGAAGAGTCATTGTCTGGTCATCATGCAGGTATGCGACCTTGCTTTCATCATGCATCAAGTGCAACAATGAAGACTCACACCAACTCAGGCCACAAATTAAACGAACACAACAACAACGTTACTTTTAGTATTGCTGAGTCTGGCATCAATGGAGCGATTGCCGACGCTCACACAAAGACTCAACATGCACTGAGCTCTTACGCCTGCAAACAGATTCAAGAGCACATCATCACCCCAATTTTGAGGGAAGGGACCCTGAGGCCTTTCCATCCCCTTGTCAGGAGCATACCATATCGGGTGGGGAGGAAAGAGATTACGTGTCTGCGAGATCTGGAGAAGGTCATTCTTTGGCTGGCGCCTGTAAGTGGATCTTATCATGTCTGGGAAAGGAGTTTGGCTCATCGTTTGGTTTCCGGCGTTAAGCGATTTTCGATCACACGGTCATCCTTCGTCAAATTCTGCGAGGCGTCAATTCAGTGTTTACACACTACGGTCGAATATTTGAACGACTCGGATCGCCAACGGCCGGCCGACAGACCTTATACTAACGGCTACTTTCTCGATCTCACCGCACAGGTCCGACAATACGCCGCAATGATTACTGCAACGAGGGAAAGGATTGCCTCCGGGCGAGCAGTGAAGGAGGAAGACTATTCAACGTATGTTCCTGCCCCATATTACGGCGAGATCTTGTTACTGAACGTCCTTAGCGACGAGAAACTTAGCCTGCATGGTGGTCTGGGTCACACAGGCCGCCCCGCCGAGCTCGTGAGGATTAAGAACGGCCAGGCCATCTCGCTCCGTACTGGTGAAGTCGTTCAACCTGATGATAGCCTGATAGGCATCAAATCTGGCAGCCAGGATGATGAACTCTTACATTCTATGGCTCGTCGCAAAAAGACCGAGGCGGAGAGAGCGAAGCAGATTCAGCGATGCAGCGAATGTGATAAGGAGTTCAAGCGTCCTTGCGATTTGACCAAGCACGAGAAGACTCACTCTCGCCCTTGGAAATGCAACGAGCCAAGCTGCAAATACTCGCAGTACGGCTGGCCTACGGAGAAGGAAAGAGACCGCCACGTCAACGACAAGCACTCCGTAACACCATCGATGTACAAGTGTCAATATTCTCCTTGCCCCTACGAGAGCAAGAGGGAGAGCAATTGCAAGCAGCACATGGAGAAAGCTCATGGATGGGCCTACGTTCGATCTAAGAACAACGGAAAGACAGGCAAGAAACCTGCCAGGATTGGCAAAACCCCGCCAACTCCCCAAATGACCACCCCTGGCTCCCAAATTTTCAGTGCGTCTGGCTCAGAATTTGGAGAACCAACCAGCCCATACTCCACAAGGGAATCCCTCAGCCCTTACATGACCAACCGCTACGGTGCCGCGTCAGCCCATGGCTCCAGTGGCGAGAGTGCCAGCACCTTTGAGTCACCAGCTCTTGGGGTCAACGATACTTTCGCTCCATGGGATCCCAGCTTTCAGTGGGACGAGTCATATAACAGACTTACCCCTCAGACCTCCTACGCTCCGAGCTCGCATCGCCTCTCTTTGGATTCTGCTCCTACGGTCCCGCCGTCGTATGAGATGCAGAATGACCCAACCCTGTTCGGAGAAAATTATGACTGGAACAACATGGACTTCACTTCCATGAACATCCAATTAGACACGACGACACCATTAAGCTCCAATGCTTACAGCCGCAACCCCTCTATTTCTTTAGAGCAGCCTCACAGCGCCAAGAACCCTAATCTCTCGCCCGGTGCACAAGGCAACGAGATGCTCTACTCCCCTTACGCCAATGGGGTCGTCGATGAAGGCTATGGCGAATTCACCACCAACGTAGGCAAGCCAGCCAACGACTTCGCTCTGTTCGATGACTCCCGCCCCGCTTCGAGTTTGGGTAATGGAGCCATGAACCTTTTTTCAGACCTGCCTCCCTTTCAGCCATCCACATGGTCTGGACGTGGCACAGATCTCGCGCAGCAGTTAGGTATAAATGAGATGATGCAGCTAGATGAGCAATAGATGATGCACAGATCCCTCAAGAAGTGCTAGCGGCCTTTCCTCTCCTGGTTTTCTAGCTATGAAGGTTTTGACGTTTTCCCCTGGGCAGATGCAATAGCCATGGAGTGGACAGCGGTTAATGGGAGGTAGATAACAGGTTGCTTGGGGGAACACCCACCTTTTCGTACAAAAACCCCAACTCATGTATGTACTTTAGCTAGAAACAACGGGCGACGTCACGCGTTACGAGAGTTTCTAAATATGTCAATCAAGCAGATTCATATATTCGTGGTCACATTATTGTTGAGTCGTGCTCACCATCTTGCTCCTTTGCCAGTTGTGTGGTTGTAGTCCAGAAAGATGAAACAGTGCTGGAACAAGCGTGGCCATTGTCGCATGTCTGGACTGTGATTGGTCGCCGGAACAGCAAGACCCTGGCCGCACGCCTTCACTGCGACAACATATATTTTTCAGAGGCCTGTGGGGGGACAACGCATCTGCATACAAGGAAGCAGAAACAAGCTCAATATACTCGACATTCTTCACATTCTTTCCATAAAGACGTTCATTGCCCATTTCTTTTGTTCTTCGTTGTCTGGACCGAACTGCATTGTTCTTTCTCATAATATCATCTCTTAGCACGCTGTGACAAATATCTTCTTCTTCCTTCCCGTCAATCATCCACATACCACCGATCTAATACGACGAGCACAATCCACTACATCACAACCATCTCACCTCTCAGAAAACCTCCACCCATCAAAACTTAAGCTCAAAAGTAGTTAACTATGCTCGCCACTACTTTGGCCGCAGCGCTGGCGCTCACCACCACAACCTTTGCTCTACCAACGACGGATCTGAACGACCTTTATACCCGCGCCGACCCGCTCACCGCTGCCTCCCTCCTCACCATCGCCCCAACCTCCAACACCTGCGCCGGCGCAACACACCCTCTCGAATGCAGGACGGCCCAAGAAGCACTGGCGCCGATCCGAGCCTCCCTCGCCACCTACAAGATCACCGACCCAGCGACCCAGGCGGCCGTGATCAGCACCATAGCCCTCGAGTCCGGCGACTTCAAGTTCGCGCACCACTACTCCCCTTCTCCCGTTGCCGGCCAGGGGACGCGAAACATGCAGTCCGCGGCGTACAACCTGAAGTATGCGCAGAGCATACCGGAGCTTGCGAGAGAGTTGCCGGCGGCGCAGGCTGCGGGAGCGGAGAATGTGACTTCGTTGCTGATTTCATATGCGAATTATGACTTCGGTAGCGCGGCGTGGTTTCTGACCAGCCAGTGCGATGCGGGCGTCGTGAGTGGGTTGGCGAAGCCGGGGACGGCGGCGTTCAATGCGTATTTGGGGTGCATTGGAACTTCGCCGAGTGATCAGAGGACACAGTATTATACGAAGGCCCTGAAGGCGTTTGGAATCACGGGGTCGGGTTGAGGGGTGCGGTCTAGCGGCCCAGGAGACCGATGGTCCAGGTTTGGAATGTTCGAGCGGATTGGGGGAGGATGTTGGTGCTTGCTTGTAGATTCGTTTGCAAAATTTCTAATGCATAACTAGGCATTTGGAACTCCTCAATTTTATTACCTTGACTCTCGAGAATCCTTGTTGGCTCCGTGACTGTGGTGTAGAAGATCTTCATTGCTCGTTGTGTGGACTTCGATGAGGTCGAATACATCAGGTCTGGGGTCAAGACCCATAACTGGTCATGATTTAGTACATTGTGCTGCCATCTAGGTCATCGACCAGAAACAATGACCTACTAATAGAGCATCTTTTGCATTCTCAATGTTCCCACTATAAGTGAGAAACTTGTATGTTGCTTGGTCTTCGATCAGAGCCAGCATTTGCGCACTGATAATTTCTTCGACTGAATACGTCTCCCAAATGTTGCCGTGAGATCTTTGCACAGCTAGGCTCCACTTGTATAGCCGGAAAGTCTCATCACGCTTCTCTTGTGCACCAATAGGAGCACCACATGAGGAGCAGATCAGTATCCCCTGGCTTGCCTTGGCCTGCGAAATTTAGCACATGTATGTACCTGAAGTATGATCTCGTGAAGCTTGTCGGTCTTTAAAGCCACACAATGAAATACTAAGGCGTCCCAAGACCAACACACATCTTCAAGGGCGCACGAACCCATCCGCATGTGCAATTTCAGCGAGAGTAAGATAAGCACTGTGTGATGGTATTGCTTGGTATAAGTCTTGGGCAATTGTATCGGCGAACCTGCTATGGGACCATGGAAGCGGAAGCAGGCCTCCTTCTTGTTGCCCGTGGACCAAACAAAAGGCGAAACGAGGAAGGGCAGAGCTGGACCTTCCGAAACGCTGACTCACAATTTGACGTACCTGGAGACCAATACAGTCACCCTTGGCGACCAGAAAATGGCCAACATCCACCACTCCAACGCCAGAAGTAGGACCCAAATCGTTAGATGCGGCATACCCTTTCGTACTGCCAGCAGAGATACCATTGCTGATCTCGAGACTAGGCTTGTGGCAATGCCAGAAATCCATCATGTCAGCCCAACCTCCACTCGGCAGATCTTTCCAGTCCGTCAGATCCTTGACGAGCAGATTCCCGCAAGACTGACAAGCAAGTTCCGTCTCCGCTGTCAATTTGGATGCCGGCCATGGCGCTTGCCTATCTGTCTCGGACTTTGCCAGTGAAGGTAGGCCGACTGCGACGTCGACGCCAAGACGGAACGAGAGCTCCTTGGTCGGAGTCAAAGGAATGTTTAGAGCTGGATCGCGGACAATGTGGCAAGGAAGCTCGATGGTAGCTTCCTCGTCCTCATGTTGCACATGCAATGTCTTCCGGTCAGAACCCACGTCGAAATGAGTGCCCTCATTGCAGTTCGAGGGCAATGTTGCAAAGACGGTAACTTGTCGGATGTTGAGCAGCAGCTCGGCATATACGTAGATCAAAGCCATAATTGCTACAGATGGGAGCCTTCTGGAAGCATCTTTTCACCGCTTGCTCATCGCATGCTGTCCAACTGACAATCAATAACTAGTGATTGACAACTGGAAGAAGAGATCCCTGTGTAATTTGCTGACTAAGATGCCATGGACGCTTAGCGTGGACAGCTGGCCGTCGATCTCCCGCCTATCATACTAGTAGTGAGTGTGGGGAAGCTTCGGACGGACATTTTGTCTCTGGAGAATGATCGTTTGTCTCTGCTCTCCAGAGTAATTGCTTCGACGTCAAGTCCTTCGCTTCAGGTGAAGCTCGTGCTCACGTCTTGCATCATGTTCTCTTCTTTCGCATCCTTCTCCAACCCGTTCAGTCTGCCCCGCTTCCTCGGAGGCAACCCCGGGCACGCGATAGATCTCGAACCAGTCCCATTCCACGAAGTCGAGACACAGCACAAGAAGCAAGCTCGGACTCTCAAACACCTCCTCAAGCTAAATCATGCGAATCACGCAATCGTTTACCACAATCTCCAATTTCACAACCATATGCCCCACGTGAGTATACTATTACTGACATGATTGCGTTGAGTCAGCTCATGTAGCATGACAGATTCTAGGATCAGCGTATGTGTTAGGAGCTAGCTCGGAGCACATGGACAAGATCTATGAGAAAGAATCGAAGGAGCTAGAAGCATGGCAAGATTCTCCAAACGAGATTTCTGATTTCGACTGGCGAGATTATCTGGGTGATAGGAGGTGGGGTGCTTATACTGTATGACGGAGAATTTGATCCTGAATCTTGACAGGTATCAACGTGCATACGTCGATTTCTTCGAAGACCAGCTCGTGCTTAGTGGCTACGATTGGAAGAAGGTCCTGGGTGAATACCTCTTCACTGGCAAAGCGCCGCTTATCAACTGTCTCATCGGAGGGCGTATGTATCCAATCCTTCCAGCTATTATTTATTCAACTAGAACCTCTCATAGTGGGACACCCTCTCATTCACCTTGGTTACGCCTACGAGATCTCCTCTCGCGAATTGGCAATGGAAGCCCTCGGTCTTGCCACCACCTCGTATAACTTCCTCCACAAATACCTTGACGATGACTCTTACACCAAGCCTTCCAATTACAGCACTTCCTCTCCGATCGAAATACTGCGGAAGGTCGCGGAAGACAAACGTTTCGACAATGTGTTTGACCACCAGGGCGCTGACAACATTGAGCCCTTGTTTGAAAATCATGAAGCTGTAGTGTTGGAACATTGGAATGCGTGGCATTTACCGAATCCAAAGAAACAATTTGAGGATAGCCAGTATGCAGCCGTTGCGTTGCTAGTGGCTTCCCATGAGCCTAGGAGCAGCAACCCTTATGATTTCTTCCTTGTCCACCTGCTAACGACAAGCCACGCGGTACGAATACTACTACCGTTGATACCAGCAAAGTTTCACGTGGCGCTTGTCAGACAGTGGTGGCTGCTGACCCTAGCCGTGTACATTGCGCAGATACGACCCATGGTAGCCGTGGAATATATAACGGAATACGATACTGAGGGTAAAGATTGGGATTGGGTAGACAAGCAGGCTTTGGGAGGCAAATGGTCGATGGATGCACATTATGTAAAGGGACTGCGGGCAATGAAGGTGGCTGCAGAGACATGGGGGGATGGCCAGCAGTACTACCTGAAAGCTGCGTGTCGGCTGGGGACCGAGTTTGATGGATGGGGTGGCTTTGGGCCACTCGAAGCCGGGGGCAGACGGGGCAGTGCTGGTGGTCAAGGATACAATTAACATGATGATATGCGACTGTGGGAGGGAAACTGCGTCAACTTTACCCCGCTGTACCTATGGCAACACAGCTTTTACTTCAGATCCTACTGGGAGCGTGATTGAACTTGGAAGGGACTTGATTTCCATTGTTGAGTAGCTGTATTGGAAATTCGATGATAACTTGAATGAGGCTATGTCTCCCTCCTCCTCGACAAAATTTCGGTGACTTCACGCGTTCACTGGCCAGATTTCAAAGGTCTTCACTGTACTTGCGTCCTTGCCCACGATAAAATCTTAGCAACATCCTTTCTGGTACCTTTGATAGCCCAGGCAATTCTTGCTTCCGGGCCTCCTTCCACATAGATCGGGTCATCGACACTACTACCGGAGCCAAGAAAGTTGATCGTCGTTAGGATTGCGCAACCAAATAGGATTGACTCCACATTATCGGTCGACAGCCATTTTGCGTTCCGAATGTCAAGCTTTTCTAGATGTGGTAAATTCGTCAGATGCTGTGTGATTGCATCCGTGCTGATAGGATAGACTTCTGTGCTGGACTGTGTCCAAGACCTTGGGACGTCAGAGACAAAGACCATTGATGAAGCAGCAGTGGCTGGGAATGCAGTTGAGGTGACTACAAAGTCCTCCAAAACCGACTTGAAATGTAGATTGACCCGTCTGTTCGACATCAGCATGGCAGTAGATGAGATGCCAATTGTGAGCATTTACCTGAGGTTTCTGCATGCGGTGAGTACGTGCACAATGGCTCCTACAGGGATACCCATATTGCAAGAGGATTTCCTCAGGAACTGGTTGCATCTTGGGTGTGTTGCGCTCTTGCTAATTATCCTTGCCTGTACTCGTGGCTGCGCTTGCGGGGGACGAGCAGCATAGAGCGGTACGCTTCTGTACTTCCACTCCATCCAGCCCGCTAGCTCCTCTATCCGATGATCGTCTTCGTGGCTATCCCATAGACCAAACGAGCGCACCATACCCGCATAATGCCTTGAATGTGAAACTGTTGTGACGAACTGAGCGAATCTGTAAGTACTTGAGAATCTTGGAGCTTTGTAAAGATTCATAGCTGCTGCCTCAGACAATGCCGTGCTTGTAAGGAGCAGTGCGTAGAGCTTCTTCTGAGTTAGATAAGAAAAGATCTGGTCCTTGATCTCGGATGGTAGAGACTCTAGGGGGAACCCAACGAAAGCCATCTTGCTTTTGAATGACCTGAAGCTTGATAGGGCCTAGGAGAGAAGGTGAGGGATAAAGTAGTATCCTACATGTACATTTGCAAACTTTGATGAGCTCAGAGAAAGCGGAGCGCATTGGGCGGAGAAATTTCTGGTAAGCCGCCCATCAACTCTGCTTGAACGAGATACGAGACGCGTGGACAGTGGGTCACCAGCGGTACGCAACCTTTTGATCGTCAGTACGGGAATTGCAGGAGCTTCCAGAGTCTTCGACTTTCAGACTAGAATATCGCGATATCAGTGGATGACTCATAGTTGGAGTTAAGTAGAGGGTTGTGTCTTCGTTCACTTCAAGATTGGCGCTAGTTCTAGTAATGCAGACCATAGGGCTGTGTCTTGGCGCTGATACCCTTGACGCAACTTCTCCCTTTGTTCTATTCGTACGTTCGATCAGCGATGCCAATCTCACCTCAAACCCCTAACGTCCATGCCTATGTATACAGAGCGTAGATCTGTATCGGGCCTCTTCGGCGCGACCAGCTTCCCGTCAAGATGACCAACGTGTATGGCGCAGATGCCCCATCCATCAAGGTGGAATCCGCTCAACATGACGCCAATGGGCAAGACGTTCGAATCAAGCCTGATCCAGACAACCTAGGCGCCTCGCCCGGCCCTCAACTGGAAGACGATATCTATGAAGATGCGGGAGATCTCGACTTTGCGGGAGCGGAACAGGGCTTCTATCTCACAAAGCTTCCCAATTTTCTTTGGGATAGCTTATCGAAGCTTGACGCCAAGCAGGAAATTCAAGTCGGCACGATCAGAGTGGAAGGGGATATGGACAACATCAAGAGGGTCTGACTACATTTACCCCGTTCATAATACCCTCACTGACATGTAGTCTACAGATGAGTCTCTTCTTGACCCCACAAGCTGCGACCATCCACCAGCTCCCAAGAGAATACAACATGCCTATCATCGAACAGGACTCAATCAACACGTTCGTATTCTCAGAGAAGGATTTACCAGGTCACAAAAAGTATACACCTGGTCGAGCGCCGCCTCGATCCCAAGATCGCAGGAAGGTAGAGAAGCCCAGGGCGCCTGGGAAACCTTTCACCAGATTTATACCGAGTATGTAGGTCTTTATGCGTCTCAATGCCTAACTTGCTGATGCAGCAGGAGTAGAACAGACGAGTCTATCAGGCCACATCCAATCCGAGTTTAATTGTCTTCCTGTTGAGAACAAGGAATTCCAGCAATATTCCCTTAGAGAGAACAATCGGAGAGAGGCTCAAAAGCCAAAGATAAAACCCTGGCTCGGTGGGGACGTGGTAATAGATGGGGAGCCTACGAATTACTTCGACGGCCTCATTGTAAGGATACTAATCTTGTTGGCACGTGCGAAAAGACGCTTACAGCACTTCAGTCGAACACGCAAAACACGAGGAAGAAGAACAAGGAAAAGACCGCCAGAATAGCGCAGAACGAGCTAATGGACCTCATCTTTGACTGCTTCAAGGATTTCAAGTACTGGACTCTTGCAAGCCTGAGGGCTAGATTGCGCCAGCCGGAGTCTTTTCTTAAGGAGACACTTGAAAAAATCGCAATCCTTATGCGTGCTGGCACAATGACGGGGAAGTATCAGTTGAAACCTGAATACACCAAAACCGACGCTGGAACATTCGACAATGTCAAAGCAGAGGCTGCACCTGAGATGGATCCTAGCGCGCTTGGGATGGCGGAAGACGACGAAGATGAAGAGATGGAGGATGTGCTAATTTGATACTCAAATGCTTTACTATTTGCGATCTTGCACACACTTCTAGATATTTAGCATAGCGATGGGGTTCAGGAGAAATGTTTCATCTGCGTTCGCTCTGACACGCCGATGGCACGTTCTTGTGTAGCATGCCACCCTAAATGAAGTCCCAATCGAGTGACCGCAAAGCAGAGAAGTGAGACTTTTCTTGCGGTGCTTACCGACTGGCCTTTTTGTACGGACCGCATCAGGACTAGTGTATCTGTAGCGGCTGATGAATAATAATCTTTGTCCCCTTTCAACCACCATCACCGTAATTACAACACGCTTTATCCCCACCATCTGCGCAAACTGTGCTTTTCACGGCGCCCAACTGACTGATTGGAAGCATGTCGGAGGATCAGGATTTGCTGGCTCGCATAGGCAAGCTTTCTGGTACGTTTGCTCCAACGAAATTTCGCGTATTTACTCATACACAAAGGCCATATCAACCATTACAAGACTCAGAGCCCATCGATCCAGTCTGGTGTAGCGTATACATTCAAGCAGCCTCAGGCCTGGAACACATTTATGTCAGGTGCTTCAAGTTCTAGCACGCCCTGGCCAAGGTCTCGCGGTGCCTCATATAGTCGTGGGCGAGGCCGAATTGGCAAGGTTGCTGTCAATCCTCATCGGAATCGTACACTTGTCTTGAACAACAAAGCCGGGACGCACGCCCAAGGTAATGAAGAACCCAATTCAGATTCGCACCAGCTAGGTACAAATCTCAGCACATCTGGGCTCCGTGATGGAAATGAGCCCTCGCAATCGGCAAACGGCTGGGTCACAAAGCGTGATCGACACATGCAGCTCATCAACACTTCCATCTTTGACAAAGAAACGCAAGTCCGTAATAAAGCTATAGAGGAGACTCGGAAACAGAAGGCTCTTCGGAAGGACCAGCGAGAGAAACAGAAGATTGAGAGGCATCTGAAGACACTTGCTCCTCACAACAGTGGGCATGCTATAACTACTCGTACAGTTCACGAGGTCACAATTGATGGGCTTCGCTTCCACGTCCTTGATGGTGGTAGCAGGCTCGCTCGCGTCCGCGGTAAGATCTCTCCATGAAGGAAGCTATCTTCTGTTGAGCTCACGGCTCCCAGGCGCAACGGATTCTGCGAGCACTACGCCCAAACGAGCAAATATCGGAGGGGTGACTTTCCTACGAAGCAAACACGGCAACCTATACCGCTCGGGAGTGGTCAAAGCCAAGAGGTAAGTCTACGCTTCCTCTTGGATGTTCTTTGTGCTGCAAGGACGTCGAAGTGAAGTGTCTCTTGGCTGACCGTCACGGGTCAACTGGCAGATTCAAGAAAATACCCGAGCTTTGCAAACGATTTACTCCAACCGGTACCCTTCTCTTTACTCCGCCCAGCTCGAGATCCACAGTGGAAAACAGTCACTACCCGCATAATACAACTTTTGTACAACACTAACGGCAACTCTTCGTTTTAGGACATTGCCCCAAAGGTCCACTATGCCCTTATATTCACGACAAGGACAGACTTGCCATGTGCAAAGGATACCTTCAAACCGGCAGCTGCCCGGCTGGCGAATTTTGCGACCTCTCCCATGACCCTAGCCCAGAACGAGTTCCTGCCTGCCTGCATTTCCTTCGTGGTAAATGCTCCAATGCGACCTGTCGCTACACACACGTTCGTGTAAGCCCAGCGGCTCCTGTCTGCAAAGACTTTGCTGTCCTCGGCTACTGTGGCAAAGGAAAAGAGTGTCCAGAACGTCATGTTCATGAATGTCCCGACTACGCTAACACTGGGGTATGCCGCAAGCGCAGATGCCATTTGCCACACGTTGACCGAGCTGGACAAATGAGAAAACATGCTGCTAACGTTACAGATGTCACTATCGGCTCGGCAGACGATGACGATAGTGATCTAGTAAGTGATGACGACGACACAGATAGCGACGATGTCGATTCAGATGGTCTGGAAGACGATCCGACGCAGCTTCTGGATGATACAGCTTCCCAAGCTTCCCATGCATTGTCTCAACAGCAAGACTTTGTGCATTTATAGAATTGTGGCGTCGCCGCGGACTACGCGAACAAGCGTCTTGACGTGGCGATCTAATCGAAAAGTGTACCATAGCACAGTGATGATTCACGAGGTTTCAATGCGCATACCCATGGGTAGCATGTCCAAGAGAAGGGGTCTCATCGATTCTTTCGGGCGCTTCGTTGGTCCGCTTTGTCTCATGTTTCAACAGAGCAAGCATGGGGTGCTTGGAATGGTCTCTTGCGCCCACGCCGTTGTCTCCTAATCGTATCTCCAATGAGCGTCAGTGAGGCATTCATGGGTCTCATAGTCCATTCATAGTCAATACCAATAGACAGGTTCTCGAGAAAGTTGAGGCCCAGGCCAGCAATCCAAAGCCTTGCTGCGTGCTACGAAAGGGTGCCATGTGCTTTTCAATCTATAAGCCAGCTCGCGAGTGACACAAGAATTCGTACATTCAACCCCACCAACATTAGGGGCTCCCTGCGCCGTGGCATGTACGGATGCTTGGCGAGCCCACGCAACCTACTAGCTCGCAAGAGGTTCCGACGGTTCCTTAGCGACGTTGTCTGCAATGCGGCCAGCCGCCGTGCAGCTGAGAAAGCTTCTAACTTCTAGGGAACGATAGCGGGTTGTGAGGCTGACGCACGCCTGCGTGCTTAGATTTGTTTCAACCTTTGGAGAAATCTCTCTTTATACAAGGCGCAGTCGGGATTGCATTGCTGAGCATCAATCCCACGATCGAGATCATCCGTTGCCACACTTGCTACACAACAAAGCCAAGATCGCGGCTCAACTTCATCAGTAGCTATGCTTTCCTGCGTGCATCATGCGCCACCTGAGAGATTCGTCGCTGGATGGGTCATTGAGGCAGGCCTTGGAGACCATGGAGCCCCTGGGGAAGGCTTGGCATGACGGTAGGAGCTCCAGATGTCATCTGTCAAAGGGGCTGTCAGGTGTCATATGGACATCACTTGCACCAAAAGCAGGATGAACAATGTACGGCCCGGGAAAATGAAAGTGTGAAGCTACGAGAGGGCTCCAAGGTCAAAGGAGGGCTCGGAAGTGCTTCGGCCTCCAGATCCAAGCAATCCTGTACGTAGTATTGTTGCCACCAAATGAAGGCCAGGAGGACATAGTGATGGCCTCAGCAGTGAGTGAAGCTGTGAGTACAAGCCATGTGTGAAATGCTCCCAAAGAGAGAGATGGAATAACTTTGGGCAGCTATCGCGTACAGAGAAAGTAAAGCAGCCTCACACCAGGCAGATACCTCCAGAGCGTGGAGGGAAAAAGAAGCCATGCCGATGATGTGAATATTGTCTGACAACCATGGCCAACCATGTCATCTTCAGTCATGGCCGCCTTGCTTTTGCTCATCCTCTTTGGGCTCGCTCTCCCATCTGTGCACCCAAGCACGCACGCACGGAAGGGCAATGTGAATGTACTGTGTATGGTCAACTGTAGAGGTCATGCAGTGGCAGCAGCAGGGCAGCAGTCAGAAGCGGGGTTCGGTAGCGTTGGATATGTAGGGCTCAGCTGCCACACTCCCGATTGGCCGCGACTCCTTGGTACCGTGGCGCTCCATGCATGACTACCCAACCTAACTCGATCAGTTTGCAGGCGTTCGCTCAGGGTTAACCCTAGGTCGCACTCTATTTCCAGCCTGCCGTACCCAGTAAAGTAAAGTACTCCGTACTAACCGCGCCAGACCTCCCCACGCTAAGCACGAACGAGACTTACTACAGGCCGAATAGCGATAATCGATCACACACTTGCGTCCTCCGTTTGCACTCCATCGCATACTATCAAAGTACTTCCAACTTTCCTCGCTTGATCTCCCACACGCCGGTACGGATCGCCCACTTAGATTTCCCTCGCTCCCATCGTATCATCTGCTTTAGCAGCTGCCCCAGGCTGGGAAGGCTGGGCCGGACTCCCCCCCCCCCCACTACCACATCGGATGCGTGCATCACTAGTCATAAAGCTGCTGCTATCTTCTTCTTTCCCCAGTCCCATTCCGGTGTCAACTTGGTCAATCCTTTCTATTATCTTCACCTCTGCTGGGCATTTGCCTCCATGCTACACTTCTAATATCTAAATCAACTGCACCGTCATCTATTTCCAGCAGTTCACCACCGCCAAGCTTCGTACAAAGTCTGCTTGATCGGGACCGACGATCATCCCAGAATTATCCCCGCCTCTCGCTCACCGCCTATTCTGGAAATCTCGAACCTCAAACAAGCCTGCCATGGCTGCATCGGCCCACAACCAAGTTTACTCAAATGAGCCGCAACCTCCCCTGCATTGGCACAAAGGGCTTGCCGAAGAAGTAGAAGACGACGGTACCCTCGAGGACAGCTTACTTGACTCCACTTCCTTTAACATGGCTGCTGCAGAGCACAATCAACGGCGAGCGTCTTTTGCTGGCAGTGCTTCGCTCGTCTCTCCCACTCAGCAGACATGGACCGACTTTCCCTACCACCCTGAACCTACCTCCAACTATCCCATGAGCAGTCATCACCCGACAGGCCTCTTTCCAGAGCACGCCGGCGCCCAATATCCCCACCATGACGGTCCGCAATTCGCCACTTACTCAAGCCAGATGGTGCCCTGGCAACAACAGACCAGTTTGGCACCCGATGCGACCAATACCGGCTTCAGTACCTTCCCATCCGAGGTCGATACCATCAAACCGGAGGCGCCATATACCGGCGACGTTGACCCTACCCAACATGCAAGCAGCGCTTACGGAAGATTACCTGTACAGATGGATTCCGAATACTCCCAATACCCTGCATCGGCTGCTTCCCCTCAATGGTCTACATCATCCTCGGATGCCGTAGAAAAGATACCTCGGAGTGGCCAATTCAATAGTCCAATGTTCAACCACAATCCTCCCCACCTACGACGTGATGGTGTGCGCAAAAAGAACGCTCGCTTCGATATTCCAGAGGGACGCAATCTCCAGACTATCGATGAATTGATCAACAGCGCCAACCCGAACAACGAGGACGAGATCAAAGAATTGAAGCAACAGAAGCGCCTTTTGAGAAATCGACAAGCAGCGTAAGTTCACCACTTGCGCCTTCCTGGTTGGCAGTCTGAAATGCTAACATCGATCTAGTCTCGACTCAAGATGCCGCAAGAAGCACCATACCGAAAAGCTGGAAGAAGAGAAGAAGCATTTCCTCGCTGCTATCGACCGACTTGAAGATGACAATCGGAATTTGCTCGTGAATGAGCAGCGGTGGATGCATGAGCGACAGCAATGGCACCAATATTCGGAAAACCTCTTGCGAGAAAAGGAAGAGCTTCTACGCCAACACACCTTGGAGACCGCTGAGCTGCGCCGGAAAAACAGTTACCTAATGGAGGAAGCCCACAGGCTGGAGGGAGCCGCGATGTCTGCTCAGCCGAGCTCTACCGGAGTATCCGCCGGCTTCCCAGAATTCGAACATCTTACGATGGATGGCAGCCCCTTTGACGATTTCTCCTTTATCGACAACCCAGGCTTGGACATGGAGACTAAGTCGGAGTCATCTATTGTCATGCAGCCGAAGAGAGCAAGTCCCATCCTGACGAACGCCGAAGACAAGTCGGCTGCTTCTGGTCTCCTGTTGATGCTCCTCCTTTGCGGGGCCTGGGTTGCGTCGAAAAGTACCTCATCAACAAGCGCTCCTATCCCACGCATGTCAGACGATGTTCGAGTAGCATCTGCAGTGGTGTTGGAGAATATATACAAGGATGCTGGTCTCCAACCCCAGGTTTCCGCCCTGACAAATGTTGAGCCTGCCGGTATGAAACAGCCTGGAGCTGCCCGTGCGTCCGTCAGCTCTCGGACCACCTCATCGCCCCTTGCAGCAATGCACCACGACCTTACAACTCCAAGCCAGCAACAACAGCGAGACCAAATCTTCTCGCTGTCTGTGGATCAGTACAATCACATCACCTCGGACGATAGCTACGATGAGCAATTGGGTCCGACCCAAGCCCTACGAAAGCGAAACTTGGGTGACGCCCTCGCTGCCATGCGAGCCCAGAAGCAAGGTCCTGCTGCTGAAGTATATACACGCTCGCTGATGCTGGACAAGGTGCCTGTGGACGTCGTCAGGGATTTTGCACGGATGATGGAGGATAGCAAGAGGGCAGAGCCCCTCAACCGAGAGTACGAGTGTAACCCGAATGGGCACGGATCCGCATGGAATAAAGGCAGAGCGGGAGAATAGTGGAGCGTTGGGGATACGAAATAGGGATTCAATGCCAAAGGCCCAGAAGGCTGATTCGGGGGCCCGGGAGAGATGAGGAGAACAGAACTCACGGCGACCAGAATGATTACGACGAAAATTCAACCTCACGAACAACTAACCACTACGAAGAGCAACCCATTCATGAAGAGCAATCTTCCACGATTACGATTTCCATTCGATGACTTTACGATAACGACCACAGCAAGATTCAAGACGGCGTTCAGCACGCACAGTACCCCGCAAGGGGCCAAATACCAACTCGACGGCTTTTTGATCTTTTACGAAACGAACATTTGCAAGTGAAAAGCGAGCGAGTTCTTGAGCGATATCTTCACTTTTCCTTTTGTGCTTTGAAGTTGAAATGGGATGAGCGAGGAGGTAGAGGTGAGACCGAGGAGTCTGATGGTCATTGGGCAATTTGATTTGGACAGAGTGTGAGAAGTGAATAGATTGGTTGGAGATGACGCTATAACCTCACATGAATCTACATACTCATTCCTCAACCTCCTTGCATTCCGAAGTAGCCATCACCAAATAGTCTGACAAGATGACATGCTACGAAATCCGTTGCGTCCTCATCAAAGGCTTCATTCACCGCCCTGCCCTAAAACCACGGAGCCGATTATACGCCTGCCGTGTCCGCGAGGTCCGCCCTGTACTCCAAATCCGGTACCTGCATCCAGCGCAGGCACATATAGTACACATCTAGCCTGTACGCCTGGATGATCGACGGGGTCCAGCCCCTGACGTCTACCGTTCCAACGCGATCTCAGAAGCGGCCTTGACTCGTATCCTTCGATCTTGGATTGTACTTGTCTTTCCATATCCTACTTGCCCCCAATAATAGAACATGTTAGCTTCACAAAGATGATCGACAAGCGGATAATGTGAGACTCGGGTATGTAGTTGATGATCGCTCGACAAGTCTTTCCACCTTCCACTCTTCCATTGTGTGCTAGGCTCGCACGGCCGTGAAAAAGGCAAGGAGAGGCTTGAAGGGGCGGAGCCGGACGAGGCTTCACCGCTCATACAAAGAGAGCCGGGATGGTTTGGGAAGGTGAGGGCCAATCATCCAGGTTTGACCCGAAACGGATGAAACATGATCGCCACAAGGCTACCACTACCAGAACCAATACACGTTTGCCAAATTCGGATTGTGTTTCTAGCGAAGCAGTGGAGGAGAAGGAGACATTGGAGCAGGGTTGGGCAAAGCCGGAAGGAGGCCCAGAGGAGGAAAGGCACGTACCAGGAATTGCCCAACGTTTTGCTGCCGTTCTTTTCGGCGAGCCGGTAGTATTGCGCCGCTGTGTACTATGAGCGTGTTAGCAGCAATCAGGGACTTTGTGACATGCGTTGCTGCCCGATGTGATGTCGAAACTGAGAGCGAAGAGTATGGGTGTGAGGAATCGAGGACAGCGAATGACGATGGGGAGGATATGTTGGCCACGGGTGTCTGAAGGTCATTCTGGACCACCATCGCCAATATCATAGCTCGGCCATACAGGGTGTGAAAGAGCGTAGTCCGCCTCTTATTGGCAGACGTAGCTTTGGGCTGACTCCTTTGGTCTTTCCATACCGCGAGCGACCGACAGGGAAAGACTTACTCGATCTTTCTTCCCACCGTACCCATCATCGTAGCACCTTGCAACCTCGTTCATTGCATCAGTATCACCAAGATTCGCAGCGGTCTCATAATACTTCCTCGCAGCTACAGCATCTTTCCCTACTCCCCACCCGTGTCTGAAGCTGTTCGCGAGCTCGTAGATTGCAAGAACCAGCTCGCCCTTTGCCGCGCCTCCTTTCTTTATGCCAGAAGAAAGAGCGACCGATTCAATGTTTGCTGACGATGCAGCTGCTCTCGAAAGATATTGGATCGCGAGCGGAGGATTCGGAGGTATACCCCAGCCGTGGCGGAGAGCAAGACCATACATGATTTGGGCCATTGCATTGCCTTCTGCCAAGCGGCCGAACATGGCTGTGGATGCGGATAGGTCGCCAGACTCATGGAGGCGAATGGCTTCTTGGATGTTCTCGTCACCTTTGGCGGAGCTGACGCTGCGGGTCACGCTCGGACGATCTCCAAGGTGAGCCTGTCCGTGGGCATGGATGTTCTGACTGGGGGTCACCGGTCCATTGGGATGCCCATCCTGAGACGTCGGCCGTGCGTTAGGGTTGCTGTTTGCCAGGATTGTAGCTCTTTCTTCCCATTTCGCCTCCTGATCTTCTGCCTCAATGGAAAGGTCCTTGATATCTGGAAGGTCTGAAGGCACATTTATAGAGTTCTGACTGGAAGCTCGTGAATGTAAATGTAGTCTTTGAGACAATCTTCGCTCGCCCTTATCACCTTTGCTTGAGACTGGGGACGTTGTAGAGGCATTAGAAGCACTCCGTAAGCGCTGAGATGTATTAGAAGCACTCCTCAAGCGAGACAGCCTCTTGGAGATAGAGTGATCCTCTGCAGAAGCTGAGACAACGTTTTCATCCGCGAATGTAGGGGGTCTTATGAGTTCTTGGGTGTTGGTATCAGAGCGCATGATGGTGAACGGTGGAGGAGAATCCTCTCGAGGAGGTGCGTCGGCGACTGTAGGCGTGACATCCTCCGCGATCTTCTCCTTTTTCTTGAAGACGTCCTTCAGCGTCATGTTTGCTACTGATATAACGGGGAGTAGGGGGACCGATGTTGTTGGGATTCTTGGAAAGGGTAGGCAAGGAGTAAGGTATCCCTATCCGCGTGGCATTCACCTAATGCGGATGCTTTCTCTGTAGCTTCTGAGGCGCCTCTTGAAGGTATTTGGAGTCATTGTTGGGTCAGAGCTGGAGAGCGGAGATGGACCAAGCCTCCGCAAAGACGTTCGGCTCAGCCCCAGGATTTCGCTTGCGCTCGTCACTCTTACCAGAGAAATATTTCCTTCATTATTCAATTGCATCTGGCTGCGACATGGGCCAAGTCAGGTCTTCAGACCTCTCATTGATTGTTTAATTTGCAAAGCCGGGGAGGGTAGCCAATACTCAGTCGACGGCCACGATTGTGCAAGTCGGTACCTCCGTACGCACCAGGGAACCACCCCATATGATCAAGAACGATCCCAACCAGCCGCGGTCTGGGTGCACTCGTACGCAGAGGTTCCAGATGTCGTACAAGGACTGGTAGCTCGCAACACATGGGAACCAATATTACGATGACGACTGGTGTCGTAGAACGCCGCAACGATGTATCCGATGCACCCGAGACTCGACTGATACAACGATGCTTCTGTGCAACGATTGAGTAAGTCGACTTTTACGTCCAGCGTTGCAACAGTTTGAGACTCGTTATGTTAGTCGCAAAAGCCCGCTGCTCGGTGGTGAACACAAGTCAAGTCAGCATCAAGCTTGCCTCATACAGTCTATTGGACAAGTATGTCAACCGTAGGTTAGTGGAGCATTATAAGTGGATCGTGTTGAGAGCTCTATGAGAATCTCTAGGACCCTATGCAACAACATCTACTCCAGATAGGCTGTGGAGCTAGGCGATGTTGCCACAGCAGAAGGTGGGTCTTCTTCTGCCATAATTCCTTAAGCATGAGTCTCTTTGAAACCTATAGCGAAGCCTCTTTCCGTACATGGGGTTATCCATAGTGCGCTGGATCACTGTGAAAGCTTCGTGGTCACCCTACAAGCATCTTGCCGCTGCTCTCGAGCACTGTTACAAAGTTCGTAACATACGCAATCACTCTATGAGTCAAGGCATTTCACTGTCTACTTGCTCGGCAAATTCGGTCTTGCTATTATGTTGCCACCTTGCCGAGAGATTCGTCCCCATCTTTGGCTGTTGCCAAGTAGGTACGGAACATTGGATATATAGCCATGTATGGACTAGTCCTTCTCCGTTCCCTCCATACCGCCCAGCTCGTTCTCCACTCTCCTTCAGACAAGCAATGCAAAGCTTGAACCTTGTTCATTTTATATATAAAAGAGTGGGTCCGTTACCCCATCCTTAGGACTCCACGTTTTCTCAATACTTGTCCACAAAAACTTACTTAAAGCGTGCAATCGCCGTGTTCTCTCATTTCCTTTTCCCATTTCCATTCACATCTCGAAAAACAGCTTGTTGTAGCACTCTCAGGACTTGATTGATATCCACGCACAACCGTCTCCCATCTGGGCCTTCGCTCTCGTCGCACTTTTGTGTATTCTGACGGCAGTGTCAGCGCTGCCAGAAGTTCTTCCCCTTGTCGCCGTTATAGACCCTCATGCCTTAAGCCATTGGCATAACGGCACAATCGGTTGGAACACCACTGGCGATCATACTCTCAGCCCCCCTTCCGTCACGATGATTGCCTCGCCAGAGACTACGTCACCTCTGATCAATTTGACTATCGCCACCTCGTCGACACTGCAGTCCTCATTTGCAGCGATGTCCCCACTGCCGAAGCTGTCGTTGTCCGGGTCGCTCTTCCATTCTGCCATCGTGAGAACCAACAGTGAAAGCAAGCCTGCTCCTCTGGCGTTCAGCTCTCGTCCTGCAATGGCCTCTGTCGCGTTGTCCATACCATCATCTACGTCTTTTCCGGTGGATTATACCACAGGGAAAATCTCTAGTGAAGGGAAATCTGCCTCGCCATCGTCCAGCTCCGGTTTGGCCACGGAAACATTTGCTGTGTCATACACGCCATCAAATGTCGATGGCCCCACTACAACAATCTTTGCTCGTGGATACATGCCTGCCTCCTCGTCTTCTGGGTCCAGTGTGGCAGATACAAATGATGTCACATCGTCCCAATGATTTCCAGTGGACGATTCCATCGCAACGATTATAGTCAGGGGACACACAGTCCTGCTTCTTCCCACTCCGACAAACAGTCCATCGACAACCAAACATTACGCTTCGCCCACGCCCTGGATTGAAACAACAAACACCACGCAACATCCGAATCCTGATAAGGTCAAGAAGATTGTAGGCATATGTATTGGTTCTAGCGTCGCCGCTGGTGGCTTTAGTTTTACTATCAAGAAGGGCGTCTGGATGGCCCTGGAGAAGGCTCAAAAAGTGCATCCGGACTGGAGCAAGAAGAAAGCGATAGATTATCTCATTAGGTTCAGCCACAGCACTGACTCATCTTGGAGTAGTGAGTCTACTGACAGTTCCGATTTTTCTGACAGTTCCGACTCCTCGGATAGCAGCTGGAGCAGTTTCCCACCTTTTACGGAAATAGAGGGACGGGCTTTGGCTCAAGTCGAGAGCTTCCTGATACGGGAAGAAGTCCAGAATTCTGGGTCTGTGTTTGAGCCTGAGCCGGCAGGGCAGGTCCGCTCCGTGGTTGGAGACGATGCTTGGGGAAAGCCTTTTGCGCCACCTGGCCCAATAGGTCAACCATTGCCGATCGACCTTGGGCGTGGCAAAGACATGGGAAAAGACAAAGAAATCCAGGAAGCATTGACTCTGACCTGAGCTCTGACCACAAGACCAGCTGGGATTCAGAGACCTTTGACCCTGAGACGGCGACAACAGGTCCTCGAGATGCGAACACTGCCACCATCATGACTCTCATCAATGGAAATACTGTTTTGATTCTTCCGCCGGGAGCCACGCGTGCCCCTCTGCGCCTACCGGCAGTCGAGCAAAACACTCATTAGAAAGTCGAAAGGGGTCCGGTATCAAATGCGACCGTATCAGACGGGACCGCATCGAATATAATAGGATACACACCACCCGAAGACAATTCAAGGGCTATTGCAGCAAGCATGATCGCCCCGCTGCTGAGCGCCCCCACACTTTTGTCATCAGCTTTGGTATCTACAAAGCCATAAGAGAGTGGGTCTTTCATGACAGTGCCATAAAGAAGGCCGAGGAGGCGAAGAACCTAGCAGATGTCTGGAAAAGATGATTCGGGTGCAGGAGAGGATACCACTAAATCTGGAGGAAGGAAACGAGATTGCTCAAATCGAAAGCTTTCTAATGATGAGAGAGCGTTACAATCCTGGTGGTACTTACACGAGGAACGAGATGAGGCAAAGAGGAAGAGTCCTTGGTAGAGATGCTCTGTCTTTCTGGAAACAGCCTACCATCGAAGGCCTTCCTGAAGAATCAACGTTTTTGGCTCAGCATGGGGAATCGAATCTTTTTGGGAAATATGGCCAGGCAAGACCTGCACCTCGTCCTTGGCCCAAGAAGGTAAGCCATATTCTTGCTTAACATCTTGCTCCAGATGATCAATCTTTAAGCCACATGGAGGAATGCTGACTCCGATGTCATCTAGTGGGGACCCGCACTAGATGACATCGGAGTCAGCATCCGCCGGGTCTAACATCTGAAGGCCAGACCAGCCAGACCCAAGTACGCCTGCCACAGATCCGCCTGAGCCGTCAGATGGATATACTATGAGCGGTGGTCTTGGAAACCCTCCACCAGATGATGGGGTATCTCCAGGCGGTGTACATGGAGGTCCTCCAATTGGGCATTGGAGGTGGATTCCTGATTCGCCTGATCCTGACGACGGTTCTGATCACCACAGTGACGACGATGGCCAGCTGAAGCCCATAGGGTCAGGATTACGGTCTTCAACATTGGCATCGAAGCCTAGGAAAACAGTACATTGGCAAACACCTTTGACTTCGATAATTCCAACTTTGATTCTTCGGGCTCCAGGCGGTGGTGCTGATGACAACAAATTTTCGGACCATAGTTCTCATGACGACACTCTCACAAATGAGCGGTCAACACTACAACGGACAATGCCGTCATCCATGACTTCGACTTTTCCAACGACTACTAAAGTTTTCAAGACTGATGAGCACAAGCCTTCAAGTCCAGCCACAGAAAGCGTGAAGATTGCCGGACAACCTACGATTACTCGGCTGCAAACTTCGACTGAACAAAACGTGGCCGCCACTGGACAGCCTACGAATTCTCCGCCGTTGAACCCGGATGGACCAAGTGAGAATTCGACCAGGCAGCCTCCCACTGTTTCGACTTTGATCGGGTTGTGTACAGCTGCGGACTGTATGTCCTCGATACGACCGACTGCAACCGAGCACGATTCGGTATGGTTACATTTTATATCTTCAGTACGTCCGGAGTGCTCGTCCTACGACGAACATGGGACATGTTTGTCCTCTAGGCGGCCAACCCCGACGAGCTATAAAACGATTGGTTATACCACGTCGAGCTGACGAACACGCCGCCGACTCCAACGCCATTGCCGCCTCGTTCAACGGTGATGGTTCAATACCATGGTGACAATCTCTGTGACTACTGGTTCAGTGTACAGTGAGGTCACTGTAGCTCCGCCTGCTCCACCGCTTCCGCCACCTCCACCACCGCCGCGGCCCCGGAGGCATCTTTGAGGGGGTAATTACTGGACAGATTGTTGTGTTTATCAGTACGGTCGTTATGACGGGCTGATGGATTGCTTTGATGGACCACTCCCTCATAAGCATCACACGAATCCTCCCTGTCACAACGGGAAGCAGACCGACTGCTGCATCTACAGGAAAATTGTCGCTATGCGTTGTTCACCCTTGAATAAACTAGGCTAGCGTGAGTGGTAATGAGCTCAATATCACCTTGCTTGTGGTGCTCTAAAACTGTCGAAGAAGACGCAAGTCTCCATGATTGGTATTCGCGATGCGCCCCAAATTATTATCATGGATAGCTCAGGGTAGCGTAACCGATCAATGATGTTCACAATTTCCAACCAAACATAAATTACTCTTCCCCATTGCTGCTCATCGTCAAACGTCCTGCAAGCAGCGCGTATAAAGTGGGGAGAGGAGAAGCAGTGAATGGCTAAAGCATTCCACATGACATTCAGCCACAAATGTCTCGCATTTTGTTCGTGACACCACCCGGTCCTTGGGTATTGTCCGCCAACGTATCTGATAGAGCATGTCATCTATACTTTGCTTTACGGATCGATGCAGCGAGAACGAGATTGCAAATTAGATCTTCTACTGCTCTTCGAAACGCTTCGTGCGTTTGCGGCATTAGCAATCTAAAGCGTAAGTAATGGAGTAATGCATCTTGCCGTTCTTTGAAAGACCAAGAAAAATCCAAGTAAGATGCATGGTTTCGTGCAGTTTGACGGGCTGATTCAATGGATTGTTTGATACTTCTGACAGATGACGAGCATTTGGAGTCACATTTACTAAGTAATAGTATCAAGTAAGTCTTTCATGTCCTATTCAACCAACTGTAGTGGCTTGTGTTTCTGCTACCATCCCTCCAATTGCTTTACTCGGTACTAATTACTTAGAATATAGCAAATAGACACCTTCATGGGATTGGGATAATCACACCGCCTAGTTTTCCGATTCCGCCGTTGTTATTAGGAACGATGTCCTCTTTAGATGCCTGAAACCTTGTTAGCATCGAGTATATTAATATATAAGCAACGAAAGGAATGGATACTCACTATTGGTGCAGCCATGATTGTGCCAAAGAGGCAGAGGCGGAGAGAAAATGTGGAATACTTCATGGTTGTGTGTGTGTGTGTCTGTATGTCTGTGGTATGTTTGTATGTTGTATTGTTTTGCCGATTAAGGTAGATGAGGAAAAGAATTTGTGGTCTGTGAATGAAGAGGGAAGATTGGGAGAGGGGAAAGGTCTTATATACGAACAAAACGCCTTGAGACTCTGTTGCGTACTCTATTACCCTTGTCGATTCAAGGAAACGCCTTTCGGAGTTGATCTTTCGGAATGGTTCGGCCGCAGCCTTCGTATGTGCGCGCACCCTCGGCATTGATCTGAGATATCAGCGATCGACAGCGTTGTCTCCGAATGTGCGATTTCGTTCACGTATTTGTATCTAGCGCGGTTGAGCCATGGTCATGATGTCTCTGCTGAGAGACCTCATAATATCAACTGCATCATGTTTTCCAACTTTACGAGCAAAGTGAGATTGCTCTGTTGCGCACCGACATTATCTCCGAGGGTCGAAGTCAAGAGTCGCTGCCAGTCTTCTCCATAAAATAGATAGGCCATAGTCCTGGTAGGACGGTCTTGTTGGTACACTGTCTTTGCCTACCATTATAGCCCCGGGGCTATACAAGAGCCGCCAGGCTACCTACACCGCGCAACTAATAACATCTCCCAATCCCGAGCATTTTGAATATGTGGTAGTGGGGTCGCTCCGGGGTATACCTCCGGAGCGGTGCCGTCGAAGAGAATTTGGGTATACAGTGGCCCATAGTAGGCCTTGGCGTCCGGCTCGGGCCCGGGGCGGGCCATAAGCCAATCAGGCTACCGGCATTGATGGACAAAGCTATGCCCGATTCGGGGGGGGGCGCTGTAATCGTACCTTACCACTTTAATTACCTGAATACATAGTAGACAAAGTAGGTGTATTCACAATACTTCCCCTGATGATTCCTGAGACTACTTCGAGGATACGACTCCTGCATAGCTATGTCAGTGGAATCCAGATTATCTCACACATGTCCAGTATCGATATTGCATTTGATCTCGAGATGCTGTGCAATACGTTGATGCAGGGGATTGTGTGGCTCTCGGAAATCGGTCTCCTCATCAGAGGACAATCCAGTTTCTACTGAAACCCGGCCACTGTGTCTGATCTCACGCAATGGGGCAGGAAGTGTGAGCTTCTTTTCCGCCCCTGGGCTCCCAGTTGATGCTTCTTCTCATACACATAGGACGTTCAGAGTGACACCTCCTTCTTCCCGCTTTCTCGAGCTTCCTCTTGAGATACGCAACTGCATCTATACGTATTTGCTTGTCGAGCAAGATACCTTTCGCGAAGAAGGTGAAGCCATCAATAATGGAAGCGATCACGTCTGCCGGAGCGACATAGATAAATCCTCGAGTGGAGGGGGCGTTTCCTCACACGAAGATAGTATCTCCATGAACACAACAAGCAGCGCTGTGGACTCAGATGTGATCAAATATCCCCCACTCGTCCATGGTGCTGTCCTTATAAGTGAGCTTCATCCAGGCAAGTTCAAGCCCAACGCAAGGTCGACTTATTGGACTGCAAATTGGGATCGAAACGGTCAGATCGAGCAGCAAACAACGTACTGCTTAGGATCCGATATTGATCTTCGCCTATCCCGTGTTTGTCGACAAATTTACGAGGAGGCTACTTATATTTTCTACACGAAAAATCGCTTCTATGCAGAATCCATCGAAACCCTGGGACCTTTCCTGAAAGATCGATCCAGTCGAGCCCGAGCCCTGCTTAAGACACTGTCCATTCCGATCCCATGCGGCACCCAGAGAATGGAAGATGGACATCGAATAATGAGGTATTATAGGGTAAATTATTCGACGTTCGAAGCAGCTTGCCGCCAGCTTTCGAAGAATCCCGAACTATTGGCCAACGTGAGACAATTAGATCTTCGAATGTGGGAATTTGATACGAGCTACAGTTCGCGAGCGAATCCGGACTTGAGTACGCTTAAGATATCTACCCCACGCGCAAAGCAGTTGGCTTCGATTGCTGAACCCGAAGTGATGACTCTGTCCTTTTATGACTGGCAAAAATTTGGAGGGTCTGGGCCAAGTTCACATTCGACATTTGAGCCATTGCCATCTCACATTAACAGAAAAATCCAGCGTTTTCGTGAGGACTATCTGCGGGGCACGCACCGTCCAGAACTCGACCCTATCGAGGGGGAAGATGATGATAGTGGACCCGATGAGGTTGACCATGACGATCACTATATGTCATGGAGGGACATTGTGATGGGTCGACGTGGGACTAATGCAATCTGAGCTCGACGAATGGAACGGTGGGAAGGTTAGTGTTATAGGAAGATCAAGGGCCGATTACGAGCATGTGCTTGAGCATTGTGGTAGACACCCTTGGACATGCAACAAGTTCTAAAGCATGGGCTGTCTTTTAGAGGACGACGAAAGTCTGCAGATGGTCGTTGCCATTAAAACTTTCAGGACTTTAGCAATGTGCTATGCAATTATATGGCATCTTCGTCATCGACCATCACACCCTGGGGTGGCTCGCTCCCGTAATGGTATCTATGCAATCGCTTAAGCGCCTTCAATGCCGTATGATCTGTCTTGGCATGCCGTTCAACGGACCATATTGGCCGTCACAAAATCCTGCAGGGTTTTGTAAGTTCTGCTTAGGAGGCAGTAAAGTAGAGAGAGAGGACGTACTGGGTACTGAGCCTGTAGCATTGACGATACGCGCTCGACCTCCTCTGCAATACCCTGCACTTTCGCGTCCCATTTTCTCATTTCATGGCCTGCAACCTTCCTTGTCTTCCGAGTATCAGTCTTTTCTCCACTGCCTTCGACTCCATCAAAGAAGATTACCCTGTCAATCTGGTCTATCCTTCCTGTCAAGCGCCCTTGCTCCAGCATGGTAGCAGCATACTGCTCCGCCTTCTCAGCGTCCAGGCCGAGTAGTACGCCGAGTTCCTTGACCCCAATGTTGTTATAAAGTCTTGATGCACTGAGAAGATTATGTTCAATGACAGCTTTGGCTAGAACGGTACTGCCGTCGGCGGTCTTTGCAAGCTGATGAGAGGCGAGATTACTGGCAAATTTGTCCACCTCTTCCTTAGATAGCAGTCGATCTAAAAACATCTTTTCCAAGATGCCGAATTCTGCCGCCTCTGAGGCTCTCTCATCCTTGTATAGCTTGGCCAGACTCCGTGAGCGTTGTGGGCCCGCTGGAGCCAAAACAGCACAGGTGATCGAGGCAGACAGGGCATGCATCCGCTCTTCTTCAGCAAGCGCAGGAGTGAAACTGACGCTGTGGAAAGCTGCACTGGCATCCAAGAACTTCCTCCGAGCATCTAGGATCCTGGCCTGGGAAAGATGAAATTGAAGGTTGAGCTCTGTATCATCGACTTTGTAGAGCAAGTTCTTTGCTCGATTCAGGTAGCTCTCAGCACTTGTAGTATCGTCTTCTTCGATATAAAGTCGACAGATCCGCATCCAGGTCCTGACCTTTGCATCATCGGAAATCTTGCGTTGGGAAGATTCCAGCTGTATGCCCTGCAACATCTTGGCTGCATCAATAAAATCCTCCTGCTCGGTGTAGGCATCCGCCATGATCTCGCGTATCATAGCATCCTGCTCCTCAAAAGACACAACCCTCGACTCCAAACTCTGTAATGCATGTGTTCCAACATCGATCTTAGCTTCTGTATTTGGAAGTGATTTGATCGCCTCAATGGCCGACCCCAGCAGAGGTCTCGCTACCACAATACCCACGGATTCTCCAAGTATTGCGTCGATGTACACGGTGAGATTCGAAGAGACCTGTGAAGGATCGGAGCCTGAGGCGATCTGTTTGAGGAGACTGTTGTAGTGAGCAGGTCGGTCTGCTTGCGGAGTAGATGGGTCCTCGATCTCCGCGAGAGCTAGTTTTACATTCGAGGACGCCATGATGGCGCTCGACTGTTCGTGATCAGAGAGCGCTAGTGGCTCACGTCTATCTCAGAGCCATTCGAGCGCTTTTGGGGGGATGAGAGGATCGTAGACGCTAGTGGTGGTAAATTTGTGGTCATTGGTAGATAGCGACCTCTGAAATGGTGGTGTTGATAGAAGGGTTCACCCCCCAATGGTCCATACCCCCCTATGGTCCACGCTTAATCCCTCATGAACTATTGACTTTAATAGTTTACTTTCGCTTATGAACTTATAGTACTCCTTAAACTAAGTAATATTTATCGCGAAAACTTTCTGAGAATCCGTCCCGTTGTTGAGTTATGGGAACTTGGTATATAGGCCCTAGAGTACCCTGGAGCTTGGGACCCGGAGCTCGGAAGTACAAGCTCCGGGTGATAAGGCTGGACCATTGGGGGGTATGGACCATTGGGGGTGAACCCTTCTAAGGCTGACGGCCAAGCATTCCATTATTGTTTACTCGTACAACATACAGATGACACTACAGGCTCATGGGGCACGGCGAGAAAAAGACACGACCTCCACTATTGAACCAGTGCCAGTAGGACTCGAACCTAATTAGAAGTAAATTGCTCAGGAATCATGGCGGGCGCATAAATTCCATTGAGACTGTGTGCTAGCATTTATGTACATACGACCACGGACAACAATAAGCGGGATGCAAAGACAGACGCTTAGCCTCGGGACACAGCATATAGACCGATTAAGAAGCCATCATTGAACTTTTGATGAGACAATTCCTGTATAATCGTTTAGTATCGATCCATTCCGAAGTATCGGGTACTAGCAACTTACTCTCAACATCGGTAACACTTTGCTGGAGAATTTGTTGGAGGGTCTTAGGGTTCTCCAGCTCCTTCGTGATCTTATTGATGATGCTCTCCGCAAGCTCCTTTTGCTGTCTTTGCTTGACTTGGCCTTCGTATCGTACCCACGATTCAAGGACGGACTTAGCCTCGACGGCCAATGCTGTTTTCTGCTCCAACTCAAAAGCTCGAGCTTCAAGTCTTGCAGTCTCCTGTCATAGATGAGCACATAGGGTGGGAGATCTTCTCTGCGAAGCTTTACCTTTGAGACCTCGAACAACTGCTTTGTGACATCGATGACACTGCCCAATTGCTTCACGTTTTCGATTCTCGACTGGACAGCCTTGGTATGGTTTTCCCGTGCGGAATTCAGGATCCATTTGATCTTGTTCACTTGACCCTCTGCCCAAGATTTATACATTGGTCCACCATAATGGAATACAGCCCAGAATACGCTGAGTGTCGCGAGCATAACAATGGATTCTTCGTTGACAACGTAGAACTCATTGCTAATGGCGACCACAGAGAGTGAGGCACCCGCGGAAAGAATGGCGGTCTTAGAGATTAAGGACGAGCCTGGTAAGGCATCAATAATCGATTGCGCCCTTTTAGAAGGCTCTTCAGCGGGCACGTTAGATGCGTATCGTTGTGAGGTGAGAGAGGTGGATAGCGGGAAGTGGGTGCGGAGGGGGAGAGCTGCTGGTCGGGGTCGGACAGCGCCTTTCAATGGATTAGCTAGGTACTCAATGCTATCTTAGGAAGTCTCAAGAAATTGGAACTCACCGACAGCGCTTCGTGCCAATCGGGAAGCCATTGCGTGCATCTGGTCCAGGAAGGAGATCTTTGAGAGCCTCGATGAGATGTTTCTGCTCTGGCGCGCTATTGTCTTTTGGGCCTAGTTCTAGTTCTTCGAGAACTAGCTCTTGGCAATATCACAAGCTTGTCGACAATCAACCAAGCAGTCCACAGAGCCACCATACAAACCCCTCGCGCTATGTTAGGAAGCATCAATGGTACGGGGCACGATCTCAAGCGAAAAAGGGGGGAAGGCGCTGGGGAGCGATCGAACAGTAAGAGACGAGCTGTGGAAGGGGAATTTGCCCAGAATGACGATTACCACCCACGAGTCCTGCTTCTAGAGAAGAACATCCTTGATTCCAGAAAGAACTATAACAGTATATCGACGCTGCTAAAGTATATGAACGTTACTGGTGATGAGCAGAAAGACGATGTGGCCGCTGTAGCGCTCTGTCGAGTATTCTGCACCCTCATGGCTGCGGGAGGACTTGTCCGGGGTCGGGATCTATCTAAGAACGAGGCCACCGTTGTCGAATGGCTGAAGGAGAGATATCAGGAATACAAAATGGCCCTTCTGCAGCTGCTTGGGCAAGCGGTTGTTGTCAGGCAAATCACCGCTATGACCCTTTTGTTGCAGCTTGTGAAGAAGGAAAGGGTCTACCTCTTTACGTCTGATGATGCAGTGTGGCGGACTGGTGTATTTGCGAAGCTTATCCGGGCACTGGTTGCAGATACGACTGGAGATGAGACGAGAGAAGGGTTCGTGGAGAAGTATGTGGCAAGATATCAAGATATTCGATATCACACCTTCGAACAGTTGGCCGAGTTATCACTCTCCGATACATCTGAGCCGATTTTGCAGAATACGATCTTTCTTCTCACTGCCGTTGAGACGATACCAGCACAACAAGATGAACCTCGTGACCCAGAGAAGTTCTTTGTTGCCCTTCCCAGCAACGGCAAGCATGACCTGTACTCTTTATCGGCGCACAAAAAGCAAGCACAAAAGGCATGGATGGCTGTACTTGGGAAAAATCTGAGCAAATCACAGCGAAAGACTGTATTAGAGCTGATGTCACATCGCATAGCTCCATGGTTCTTGAACGTCGAGCTTCTAATGGACTTCCTCACTGATTCATACACTATTGGTGGCTCATCCTCGCTAATGGCGCTGTCTGGCCTCTTCTATCTGATCCAGCACAAAAATTTGGACTATCCTCAGTTCTATCAGAAGCTTTACTCACTGCTCGACTCCAATATCCTTCACTCAAAACACCGCTCGCGATTCTTCCGACTCCTGGACACCTTTTTGGTCTCGACACATTTGCCTGCAGCCCTGGTAGCAAGCTTCATCAAACGGCTGTCAAGATTAACCCTCAACGCACCTCCGTCGGCTATTGTGGTAATAGTACCATGGATATACAATCTTTTGAAAAACCACCCTAGCTGTACTTTCATGATACATAAGAATGGTGACAGCCGTCCAGATGAGGACGTGTGGCAAGACCCCTTCTTCATGGAAGAACCTGATCCCATGGAGACAGACGCACTGGAGAGCAGTCTCTGGGAAATCCACACCCTGCAATCACACTACCATCCTAACGTTGCTACCATCGCAAAGATCATCTCAGAGCAGTTCACGAAGCAGGCATATAGTTTAGAAGACTTCCTAGACCATTCATACGGGACTGTGAGTGTCCTTTGCATATATGATCATCTGTATCAAGCTTACCCTTGTAGATGCTTGACGCGGAGCTGTCCAAGGACATAAAGAAACCACCGGAGATTGAATATGAGATACCGAAGAGGATATTTCTGAAGCACGACACTGATGCAGGAAAGGGGGACAACTTACTTTTAAAGTTATGGAAGTTTAGCTGATGCGAACAACATTGCAGAGACGTCAATCCTAGTCGTGTTTCAAATTCAAATATACGTGGAATAGCCCTGCTATCCGATCCAAGTCAGAAACGACTCGCTTTCGCATGGTTGCCGCCAGTACCATAAGCCGAAAGATCGGCTACCTCTCTGTTGGGAATCAGAACATTTCTCGGAATGCCTTCCATACTCCTGTCCCAATCCCAGCGCGTCTTCATCTCCATAGGCAGCTCATCCTTGAGCATCTGCACCACGTACTCGCCTAAGATCGGGAGAAATTTCCACTATCATTACCCGGAGTTATCAGCTGTTCCTGGGAATGGGGAACAGATCTTCTCCAGAATGCACTCACACCGTGAAATGAACCGGCTGTGGCAATGAAAAGATTTTCACAATGTGGGTGCTTGGATATGTACCAGTTTGAGTCTTGAGTGATCCCATCCCTACAAGCCCTTTCAGCAAAGACGGAAGCATTGGGTTAGTAGTACCAGAGTCTCACCAGCAAAATCGGTAGGTTGAGATTTCGAGATCCCGTATCTCTTTGCCGTAGATACCTCTCATGGACGTTCTAATTTCTTCTTTGATGCCACTTGGCATTTTGTCTGGCGACGTCCACTGGCTCCGATCTGTGCTGGTGAAAGGGACGGAGAACTCCTGCCCAGAGGCATCATGCTTGACACTATGAAGAAATGGGATATCCCGGATAAATTTGAGCTGTCCACTACGCGTGGGTGGCATTGTTTCGCCTTTGGCCCTCTCTTTGTCAGCTCAAGTCCTGGAACCAGTAATTCGATGCATTACCCTGAGTTTGATTTGCATCAAGCACGAATCCTGGAACGTCTTTGAATCTTGCAACCTGCGCAGAGTCGAGACTGACGTACGCCTCACAAACGCCAGCGGCAATTATTCGATCTCCCACCTGCAACTCCCGTTGTGTCGGTGCGCTATCTGCCAAGAGTTTTGCGGTGTAAGCACCAGTGCTCAAGATGATTTTTGATGCAGTGAGAATTCTGCCGTCTTCTGTGAGCAGCCCGGTGCACGCTCCGTAATTCAGTATTAGTTTTGCAACAGAGGCGGTGACATAGTGTACCCCGTTCTCCACGCAGGCTTGTACCGTATCTTTCAGAGCATATTCAGCTTCAGCCCAGCCACAGGATGGATTCCACAACAGGTTCTCAACATCTGTTAGATCAGCATCCGCGAATATTCCTCCGAACCTAGTCTTCAATTCCCCAGGACTGAGCAGCTCAGCCCCAACATCCACTCCAATCTCCTTGTAATTATCAAAGATCTTATCAACCAGATCTGTTGCATGGTCCGTCGCTTTCAGCAAGCCGCTCTGGTGATACCATTTCTTGAACAAAGGTTCTGTTCTCCACTTCTCGAGCGTCTTCAAGCCAAGCTTGCAGTAGAATATGTCACCATAATCAGATCTTACTATCTTATTGATGTCATGTGAGGCGGCGACTGGGCAGGGATATGGCAGCCTGTCTACCAAGGTAATTTTGGGAGCCGGCCTCTGTTGGGACAGATGAAGGGCTGTGGAAGCTCCAAAAACGCCTGAACCAATGATGAGGTAGGATTCTGCAAGTGGAGACATTGTGTAGATAGATCTGCATCAATGAAAAGATTTCAATGTGTAACATTTGGTCACAATCGGCAGCCACCGGCAACCGCACCACCACACTCGGTCGACGTCATTCTGCATGATGTGGGACATCTTCCGCCTCTGCTGCTCCTCTGTTGGTGCTAGAGGCTGATTATATCAAATTTCGCCCTTTACATGGTTATATTGAAGGATCTCTGGTTATGATCTTCGGTTTTCATCTGGATGGTTAGTCGGAAGAGTCTCCAATCATGATTCTTGATTCAACGGACTAATGCCCCTTATCCAACGTGGTATCTACTCGAGCGCTTCCAACCGTGCTGTTTTAACAGCCTTTCATCAAATGCAATTATCCATCCACACAGAGCGAAGACCGCCAGGCTCCCCAAGACGTTAGTATACTTTGCACAATCAACTATTCTTCTCCTCAGAAGTTTTACCTCCGCTCCAAGTCTCGGGGTGAGCCGAAAAAGTACTCTTCCATCCTAGGGCTCTCTCTCAAGAGTACCCTCTCCGTTCCCCAAAGAGGGCTGTGTCAAAGATCAGAATCTGCAGTCCTCTTGCACTCGTATCCGGAAGGCACTCACCTTTCTGGTAAATCCTTCACCTTGGAACCTCTTACTCGAGAGCGAGGCTTCCAGAAGGCAGTCGGTCGCTGGCCTTCTGTGTCGTCCATGAATTTCAACTTGTAATCTTCCAGCGCGTCTGAGCTGTATGTACCCTCATCTTCCGGACCGGGACCTTTCAGGACTGTCCGTGAGCGAGCCGATGGGTGAACATATTCGTTCGTCTGCCGCAGCGGGCGTCCCGTCGTTTCGCCGGTGTCGGGATCCACTTTGCAATACGTACCGGGTGTACGGGTTGTCCTTCCACCAAGAATGTATATTCCAGTCATGGACCGATAGATCTTACCGAAACTCCATGGCCTTGATTTCTGATCTGTCTTTTCATAGTGTTCCTCTGCCTCATCATACTGATCCATGATATAATCTCTGTTGAAGTCTAGAAAAGGCTCTACATTCGCCATCATCCACGCCAGCGTGAGATTTGATTGTCCTTGGTCTGGATAACCGCCTCCAATATTCTGATGGACTAAATGGCCTCGGAGTCAGCATGGTCTCGATAAAGCTTGAATTGATCAACATGACGTATCGAGAAGGCAGTCTCCGAAAGAAGGTCCTACAACTTATGGTAAATTCTTATCTGACTAATTTCTGTAGAAACCATGACCTACCGCCGGGGAACCAGACCTGCCTCAAGTTGGTTTCGTTCCCACGAGGCTTCTCCCACAAGGCTGGGGAGAACGCACTGCGGTGTTCATCCAGCGCTAACGCTTGAAAAGCGTATTCGATTTTGTTATTTAGACTGGTATCATAGAACAAGTATTCTTTCGTAGATCTGGTCTGTAGATGAAGATTCTCAAGCCACTTGATCCGGGGTATACCTAAAGATCCTGGCGTGCAGACCATCAGAGGAGCCGTTCAAGCAAGCGAATGCATTTGACTTCCTACCAACAGTGTCCCAAACGCCCACTACCTTAATCCCAATGTCAATTCTGGAGAGGCCCCGCTATCAAGGGTTAAAAGCTAACTCTGAGTCCAAGGAGCAGCACATGTTACCTTCGAGAGCTCCTCCATGTAGCTTGGACTAGCTGCACTTGGTTTGTCCGGGAACGGAGTATCTGGATAAGCGGGCCTGTATCGAGGATTCTCGCGATTCTCTGCCCGCCATATCCGGAGTCAGTCTTGCCCTATTAAAATACGTCTCGGGTGGCGAGCCATGTCTGCTTGAGATCCCAGAGTAGATGCTGGTCCAGGGCATGAGTTGCGACAGAGGAACCAGCATCAAAGAAGAAAGAATGTTAGCGAATGTCACGTACCAAAGTCCTTGAAAATCTCAGCCAGGTACGGGATTCCGGCTTTCGTCAACAGTCCAACGCCATCGATTAGCCCGGCGACTGATCTAGCGGTGAATGCTTCGCCTCAATCTTAGCAACTGCATGTGTGTGGGTCAATAGATCTTACCTCCTCGTGAAAAGCCGAACAGAAAAATTTCGTCTCCTCTTGCATAGCTAAACCCAGCTGTTATTATCATGATACCGATGTATAGCATATGCAGACAGACTTGGTGGCAATGAAGGCATACTACAAAGCTAATCAGACCCGAGTGATCGTGAGAGTAGGGAGCAAGCTCACTGCATTTCTAATGTTTTCGGAAAGACCGGCGGCAGTGGCTCCCCCAATGACCCTATTAAGGAAGCTCCTACGAAGTTGTTGACATTAGCATCACCACTTTTGGTCGTAAAGCAGAACTCAGAAACAAATACAGCAAGCTCATATCAATAGAAAGGCCTCCCTGCTCCCGAAGAGGGGTATGCCATGTTCCAAGAGAGCACACAGGTCGAACATATATGGCTGGACAATTAAGGTACCCTGTACTGCCAATTCCAGCCTGATAGTAGACCACCTCGATGAAGGTTAGCACATCTACCATGCAATGGCAATATGTGACAACGCACCTGCTGAATACCATTCGAGCTCACAGGCTTCATAGCTTGACTAATACGAGTGACATTACTGGGAATGGGGAGTTTTCCACTCATGAGCCCACTGCATGGCTTTTAAGTCAGCGTTTATTCACCGAGGCATATATATTGCTCATGAGATATGCTCAAAGTACGATTCACCGTGAGGCATGGGTTACGACCTCCAGCAGTGCCAAAATCTAGAGATATTGAACAGGAGACGTACCTCTCTGAGTCGAGCCATGTTCCTTAATGAACGAGGTTGATTAGCACATCATCTCATGATCATAGTTCTCTCTGATTATGGACCAAGAAAAGATGGCCGAGGCCAGGTACACACACCGTCGCAACAGACTACGAGCCTCTTCATGCTGGACCTGACAGCCTTGGGCTGATGGGATTTCTTTTCCATGAGGCCAAGATAGTAGCTTCAAGAGGTAGATGTCTCATCAGGTTCAAAAGCAAATACAAATTGGGAAAAATGGCAAGTTTGCCCGGTAATAATTTTCTGCTCGACCTTGACATGGTCAGGCCGACCTAACGTCTTCTGATCTTCGCAGTTTGCAGTTGTTCTTGTCCGGCTACTAGGCTGTCACATGCTCGCGTCGCGTAGCACGATCGCCCTGCATCCCAGGTTATCCAAGACAGTTGTGGCCCCTTCTCACAGTACTATATCCGTATCACAACATGTAGGTTCAGTGAAAGAAGGCAGTATTATTAGCGTAAATCAAAGTAAGAAGCAAGAGAACAACAACGCCAATCGTCAACATACTTAAAGTATGTGATGGCCACGCGATGCTCTCGGCTGCGGCCCGAGGCGCAGTCCCCAAGCGCTGATCTTCATTCTTACTCAAGTATTTCTTCACTCTTCTGGGCGTGGGCTTCGATTGGCTCTGCATCGTATTGAGACCCCAAAGCTCTGACCAGACTCGTTCATAAGACACAGACTGATTGGGCTATGATACATGGTTATGCAAGATCCTGGAATTGACACAGATCACAGTTTGGTTTCCACAAATACCTCCTGCCAACGTCCGGCTTCGTAACATGGTGCGCCCCCCATTTACTGTATCTTGTTTTGGGAATAGAAGTCGTTGGCCCCTGCAGTCGATTAGCGTCGCTATATACACATTCGTTGCCTAGAGAAGGCCAAGCGCCTATGTCTCAGGCCACTTTGATGGTCCACCCACCAACGACAACCAGGCCATTCTCTTCTGCCCATTCCCTGACGCCAGCACCGATACGGCCATAGCCCCAGTGTGGCCTATCCTTCGGTTTCTTCTGCTTTACTTCCTTGTCTGACTCGGAAGTGAGGACGACAAAAACGTAGCGATGATATCCCGTCTTTGGTGGTGGTGTTGGTGGCAAATATTCGATGAGATCTTTTGGCCCTGCTCTTCGAAGCCCGGGCGAATCGAGCGTAACGGGAGCAGATGACGGGACTGTGATGTTCGTAACAATCCAGTGGCACATCTGCGCTTTACTGGGGTCGGAGCGAGACGTCGCATCAGGGTCCGTTAAAGCCAGGACGTATGTTCCGTTGCTCTTGAGCGTGCGACTCGGCATTGGTTCTGAGTCGCAAATTTCGAAATCGGGTTGAGAACCAACATGCTTTGGTTTGATGGAGTTGCCAAGTCTCACGAATTTATGCTTCAAGGGGTAAGAAAGGTGGATTGAAACTGATGGCTCGAAATCATTCAGGACTAGAGAAGGACAGGCATCAGTGCACCAGCTTACGACGTGCAATGGAATAGGTGGACGATCAACGCGTGCAGAGTGAAAAGCGCAGAGCATAGTCTCCACCGCAATAAGATCTACCAAAACAGACAAATGGCAAGGAGACTGGGTTAGAGACCCCCTACCATCTGGAATGATGCCAGCTTCGGCTAGTCTACAGTACATTAGCAGCTTGTGTATGCCATTATACGCCGAACCACATACGCCTTGTGTTGGCTTTTGCTGGCGGCTGCTGCTGGGTCAATGAAATGGATTTGCGCGAAATCGGCCGATGAGGGAAGGGTGTTGCAGATTTGCAAGCCTGCGCAAAGCAGATAGATTGAGCATCTTGTCACACAATACATTGTTGAAGAGATCGTAGTCTTGATCGCTCTAGTGAGATAGATCAGAGAGACTCAGATTTACCAATTGCAGTGACGTCATTTCGATCTATGAGGGTGTTCGCCAGGGCTGCGTATTTTTCAGACCAAGGTTTATTGAAGCTTGGCAAACACCGCTTTCCCGGAGCTTGTGGTTTCTTCCATTTGGGGGGTGTGTCTATTTTGCCGGCCATACAACGAAGCAAACACCATTCCGGCCAGGACTTCACCGCTTTTGGGAACAGGATACAAAAGTGCACATCACGACGGACTCGTACGTGATTATTGAGTGCCAAAGAACTCGTGGTTCGCCGACGTAACGCGAAGGACCAACTTTTGGACCAGACTCCCCGAGTGCCGTCCCTCGACGAGGACTCTCAACATGGCATCTCTTGGGGAGGATCTCCTTGGCGTGGTGAATAAGTTGCAGGATCTGGTCTTCAATACCATCGGCAATGATTCTCTCGATCTCCCCCAGATTGTATGTTCAAACTACCTCCGGCGCATGACTCTTGAGCTTGGACTGACGATATGTTAGGTGGTGGTAGGCTCCCAATCTTCCGGGAAATCATCCGTATTGGAGAACATTGTCGGCCGCGACTTCTTGCCCCGCGGCAGTGGCATTGTGACAAGGAGGCCCTTGATCTTACAGCTTATCAACATACCCAGCGAGCGTGAAGACAAGCCGGAACATGACGAGGTACATGTCCCACATACGTCCGCGAGCGTGGCTGGGCAAGGAGAATGGGCGGAATTCCACCATATGCCTGGGCAAAAGTTTCGTGATTTTGGGGAGGTCAAAAGGGAGATCGAGAACGAGACGGCAAGGATAGCAGGAAGTAACAAGGGGATCAATCGGCAGCCCATAAACCTCAAGATCTATTCGCCTCATGTTCTCAGTCTGACTTTGGTGGATCTACCCGGTCTGACAAAGGTACCCATTGGGGATCAGCCGTCAGATATAGAAAAACAGACCAGAAACCTCATCTCGGAATATATCGCAAAACCAAACAGCATCATACTGGCAGTCTCCCCGGCGAATGTCGATATCGTCAATTCCGAAGCTTTAAAGCTGGCTCGCCATGTGGATCCTATGGGACGACGAACGATAGGCGTATTGACCAAGATAGATCTTATGGACCACGGCACAAATGCTCTCGACATATTGTCGGGCAGAGTATATCCTCTCAAGCTAGGTTTTATTGGCGTGGTAAACCGCTCACAGCAGGATATTCAAGGGAACAAGTCTTTAGCAGACGCGCTGAAGGACGAAGCAGACTTCTTCCGACACAACCCTGCGTACAGGAACATGGCAAATCGCTGTGGAACCCAGTTCCTCGCGAAGAGCCTCAACACCACCCTCATGGCCCACATCCGAGACCGATTGCCCGACATCAAGGCGCGATTGAACACACTGATGGGCCAAACGCAGCAGGAACTTGCTAGCTATGGCAATATGCAGTTCAGTGGAAAAGAGCATCGAGGATCTCTTATACTCCAACTGATGACACGTTTTGCGTCCTCGTTCATATCTTCAATAGACGGTACATCCAGTGAAATCTCGACAAAAGAGCTTTGCGGTGGTGCAAGGATATATTACATCTTCAATTCAGTCTTTGGTAACTCATTGGAAACTATCGATCCTACAACTAACCTCTCCGTCCTCGACATCCGAACGGCCATCCGCAATTCCACCGGTCCTCGACCCAGTCTCTTCGTCCCAGAACTCGCCTTCGATCTCCTCGTCAAGCCTCAGATCACATTGCTCGCAGTCCCTGGTCAGCGATGCGTTGAATTGGTCTACGAGGAGCTCATCAAGATCTGCCATACATGCGGTTCGACCGAGCTCTCACGGTTTCCTCGCCTCCAAGCAAAACTCATCGAAGTGGTTTCGGACCTGCTTCGGGAGCGGTTGGGGCCCTCTTCGAACTACGTTGAATCCCTCATTTCCATACAACGAGCATATATCAACACCAACCATCCCAATTTCCTAGGCGCTGCGGCAGCGATGTCATCGGTTATCCAGAATAAGCAAGAGAAGGAGCGGAAGGCAGCGGCAGCTGAGGAGAGAAGGAAGAAGGAAAGGCGGCGGATGAAAGAGCTGTCGTCCGGCCTCAATGGTACCGAGACACCCGAGGACGAAGAGGAGGCGGCAGATGAGGTCAAGAGCATACACACGTTACCGCAGAGAGGTCATACAGTGAAAGGTACCCGTAGTATGTCTCCAGCCGTGGGTCGGCACGCCGAAAACGGTCACAGCAGCATCGCCGCGCAGATGAACGGCAGACCGGGCTCACCACCACGGATTAGTGGTGCAGCCTCAGGGAGTACACGCGATTCGTTTCTCAACTATTTTTTTAGTAAAGAAGGCGGGCTTCCATCAGCTGGTGGCATCAATGCAGTTGGCGGAACAGCAGCAGCAGCAGCAGCAGGAAACCGTCACGTCAGCCATAATGCCGAACCTAGCTTCAGTCAAAGCATACGGCGAGGAGAAAACAGACATACTGAGCGAGCTCCGGCAATGCAAGCCTCGTACAGTCAAGACGATTACGATGTTGTGAGGCCTGGTACGGGGTATAATGATTACGACCAATTCGTATGGCTCCCTACCTCGCAGCACTTAGCTACGTTACTGACAATACATCCGCAGCCTCCATCCCCAACACAAGGCGACCCTGAGCTCACGGAACGGGAAGCTCTGGAAACTGAGCTTATTCGCCGTCTCATCTCCTCGTACTTCAATATCGTTCGTGAAACCATCGCCGATCAAGTACCCAAAGCCGTCATGCATTTACTTGTCAATCACAGTAAAGACGTCGTCCAGAACAGGCTGGTGAGCGAGCTCTACAAGGAAGAGCTCTTTGGCGATCTGCTGTACGAGGACGATGGTATCAAGGCGGAGAGAGAAAAGTGCGAAAAGCTCCTTGGGACTTATCGGGAAGCTGCGAAGGTACGTCGTTTGTGCAATTTTTTTGCATCTGTACAAGAGAAGCAATGCTGACATGGAGACCTTGCTAAGATCGTAGGTGAGGTTCTTTAAAGGGGTAGTCGTCGTCGGAGGAAGGATTGTATTTGTAATCCCAAGAAGTACCTCCATGAGGGATAGTAGAGTAGAGGCGTTCGGTCTCCGCTTGTAGTCGCGGCGGACGCCGTCATCTGTTGGGTCTGTCAACTGCAGTTCTTGTACCTAGTAGCCCCATTCGACTTATCCTGGGCCAAGGAGCCATAGATAGATTACCACTGTACATGTCACTTTGATTTACCATCAACCTTCCAAGGAATGCGATTAGGGGAATCATTCGGTTTTATATGACCCATGTCCTGGCAACTTTGGCACTCGTCTCGGTAAGGCAGTGGCAGAAAACCCCTGAAACGAGTGCCTTGCTAGGATATGAGGTGATAGGATAGCTCATAGCTCCATTTGACTTACCCTGGACCAAGGAGCCACGGATAGACTACCACTGTACATGTAATCTTGATTCAAGATTGACTCGCAAGGTATCTGATCTGCGGAATATTTCTAACATGATACATGTCGCTGTGCACCCCATAATTGGTTATAGTGCAGAAATCAGGTCCGCTGGTACGTGTCAGCTCACAAATGAAATCCACTCAACCAAGCAGCAACCCGGAAGGATGCATACATGTCATTCCTTCTTTTCGTCCTCCTTTGTTCTTTCCACGACCCTCTGCCCCTCCCACGCCCAAACCCCTGCGCTTCCAAACACCACCGCCGCGCCCGCAACAACGCCGGGCGGTAGCTTGTTCCCAAACAACCATATGCTGAGGAAGAGACTGATGAGTTTTCGAATATTCAAGACGATGGAGACGCCAAGTGCTGATGTTCGAGCGCCGAGCAAGTTGACACCACGAATACAAGCATATTGCGTCAGTGCGTTGAGAGCGAGGGTGACAATGTGTCTGGGTATGGCTATGTTATTTGATGAGGGTACGGCAAGTGTCGGTGGTAGTTTTGCTGCGGATGTGGAATTTGCTATGTTGGGAAATAGCAAGGGGCTTTGATGGAGTTGGATGGGTGTGGAAGTTAGGAGCTTGTGGAATTGGTTTAGTAGGGAGGGAAAGAAGACAGAAAAAAGTGGTATGGAAAGAGCATGGCTGTAGAAAAGGTTCTCGTGCCAGTGAGAGCCGTATTTGGCGTAGGTGAGCTGGGTGTAGAGACCCATGAACGCGGAGAGCAGCTGGGCAACAAAGAGGATGGCGAGGCCGATCAGGAACTCAGAGTCGAATCTACCTCTGGAGTTCGCATTCGTCTTGCCCTTCATGATGCACGTTAGCATTTTTTTGAAAGGCGTGAGTACTGCTGAGAATAATACCTTCGCTTGGGCATCTCCCATTGCTGCCATGATGATCCCAATGGTGAGCATTGCCACACTGAAGACTGACCACAGTCAGCTAAGTCGTTCGAATGTGGCATGTTGCTGAAGCAAATGGTCATACCCTGCACTTTCGAATATCTCTTCCCCCATAGGTAGCCGACACCCATAGTCATGACACTGCCACCGCTCCGTAATATGATATGTACCGGCACGGAGATATTGTAACCGAAAGCGAAATTGTTCAGCATGTTGACAGTGAAGAACATCACGATGTTCGGAAGCCATCGAGTCAATGGAACAGCTCGATCTTTGACAAAGAATGGAGGGCGGGAGACGGAGAAGTGAGAAGGCCATGAGAAGAGAGCCGTGGCAACGAATTGGACGAAAGTGATAAGGAGACCGCTATCAGGTTCCTCTCTATAGAGATGTTGGTCAGCGCAATCAAGGTAACAACCTTCAATGCTGCAGGACTCACTTGACAATGGTTTCCAAAGCGAAAACCTGGAGAAGGGTGTCAATCTAGGCATCCTCGTTCCCGCAAAGCCATCACTCTTTACGGACATTCGAGCAGCAACCACCGAATATCAAGCCAAGCATAGCTGTAAAAGGCAGCATAGCTGCTGCAAGTCCTACAAATCTGCCAAACGTCGATGGCTCTGCGCGTCTCGGCCTTCCCTTCTTGATGGCTGGATCCTCATTGCCTTGTCTCGTCACTGTAGGATTGTTGTCAGCTTTGGCAGCTTTGGAATTGACACGACGCCGGCGATGACCATAAGCCGAGCTCGCGGTAGACATCTAGGACTCGCTATCCTAGTCACGGCGAGAACTTTCCGGTACGATACAATGACTCAGACAAGGGACGACAAAGTTCACCATCGCAATTGGTGAGAGTATCGAGACATTTTCATTATCAATTAAGCGCCAGGAGGAAAAGATATCTTCAATCTATTAGAAGTAGATCTCTACTACGACCTTAATACCCCTTATTAGTTAAATCTACTCTTTTCCAAATTTTAATAGTCCTAGTACCTCGTATATATAAGTTTATATATAAATAGTATTATATATCTATTTAAGACATCTAATAAATATTCTAATTAGGAAATAATAAGGCTGGTATTAGTAATAAAGATCTAGTTTATTAGATAGTTAAAAGATAATTAGCTATCTATAAGATAGAAAGCTACTAAGTAGTATTACTAAGATAAATACCTTGATAAAGCTATTATATTATAATAATATACTAGTAATAAAATAAGATATTAATATCCTTATTAATAGTAATAATAAGTATATAATAAGACTTTACTACTACCTATTTATCTTATAAGTAGTAATTAAATCTATTATATTCTTTAACTACTTAATATTTATCTATTAATTATATTTTATATTATAACCTTTCTACTTAATAAGATACTTTATAGCTATATTATATCCTTTTTTAATAAGGCGCTTATTAACTAGTTTATTAAGTTTATATAACTAAAAATTATTAATAATATTCTTAATAAAGATAAATAGTAGTTCTTCTAATTATAACTAATTAAAAGGATTATTAGTATAATTAGGATAAGATTCTAATTAGATAATAATAAATATATTATAAATCTTTTAATAATTAGGTATAATAAGGTAGTAAGTAAGATATCTAACTTATTTAATAACTTTAGAAGGGCTAATAAATTATTATATATACTTCCTATCTAATAAGGCTATTAATAGGATAGAATAGTTATAATAAAGATATAAATACATATTATTATTAATATAAAAGAATTAAGATTAATAATATTAATTATAATAGAATTTAAAGTTTATTTAAGTAAAGGTAATTATATTTAATACTTATAAGCGGGTTATATCCTTAAGTATAATCTCCCTTTTATAAGTACTAAGATCTAGTAGCTAGTTAAAAGAGAAATTATAAATAACCTTATTAAGTATCTAATTACTTAGGATAAATAATAAGTTATTATAACTTACTTAAATAGCTAGAATTATAAGCGGCTAGGTAAAAGCGTTTTCTAATATATATATTTAGAAGTATAAGATAATTTTTATAATCTAATTAATATACTTACTAGATTTATAAATCTAACGATTATATATTATAAAATATAATAGCTTAACTTTAAACTTAGTAAATAAGGTAATTTATAACTTACTTAAGAACTTTTAATCTCTACTAAATATTATTTACTTTAATAGGTCTTAATTAATCTTATAAAGCTAATATAATAATTAATTAACTTAGTCTATAATCCTAAATATACTTTTACTAGGAATAAATATAATTTTCTAAGAGAATTTATTAATTATTAATATAATAGTATTATAACCCTTAATTAAAGTAAGTAAGATAAAGATAAAATTAATAATTAAGGTATAAAAAGGTACTAGAGGTAATAAAATTAGTTATAATAAGCTATTAAATAAATATTATAGTATTTAATATAACTAGTATTAGGAATAATATCTTAGAAAATCTTATAAATACCTTATAAGACCCTTAATATATTATTACCTTAATAATATCTTATAATATATAGTAAATCTAACGTATTCTAAGTATATAATTTTAAGAAATAATTTAATATAAGTAAAGAATATATAAAGATAATTAAGCTACTTAAAATTAATTCTTTATAAGAGGCTATTAGCCTTCTAATAAAATAGAAGCTTTATTATATCCTTAATAGTAAGAGACTTATTATTATTAAGGACCTTATTAATCTTATTTTATAAAGTATTTACCTTATATCTATTAATAAGTTACTATCTTAAATTAGGACTAATTTTAATAAGATTAATAGTATAATAGGCGTAGCCTTATAAGGTATTAAGCTCTTCTTTATTATCTTTAATAACTTTTATAATAGTAGAGTTATAAAGATATAATAGAGTATTAAGAATAATATACTATTTATTAAACTTATAATAAAATTCTATATTATTAAAATATTAGATATACTTAGAAGTATAAATAAGCTAGACATTTAATTTAATAGTTAATAATAATATTATAAATATTTATTTAATAATACCTAATATTATATTATAATCTATATATATAATAATTTATAAAGTAGATTTAACTAGATATTAGACTTTACCTAATATCTAAATAATACTAGCGAGTTTTAATTTAATAGGCTAGTAGTATATCTTAATATCTTTTAATAAATAACTAAGGAATAATATAAGAGAAACTTAAAATTAATTAAAGTATTTACTATCTTTTATAATTCTATTAATATAATAGATTATAGCTTTAAATCTAAAGACTTTACTATATTAAGATTTATATATAAGATAATTTTATTATTAAAGTAAGAAAGAAAGGTAAGTAATAAGAATACCTTTTATAATTCCTTAAATAATATTAATTTAAGTTTAAATAAATAGGCTAGCTATTATTATTTCATAAAGCTTTTATATTTGTTATATACCTTTAATAATAGTATTAATATAAGTATTTTATAGTCCTAAAGAGGTTTTATAATAGCCGCGTAGTATATAATATAACTCCGTAGCTATCCTATTATACCTAGGTAAGTCTTAAGTTAAGATAGTAAGTTAAGAAATAAGAGCCTTAATATAATAAGAAGCTTATCTTTTATTTTATATAAATTAAGGGAGTTAACCTTTTATTTAAATAATTAAATTAATAAGAACCTTAAAAAGGCCTTAATAGGATTTATTAATATACTATACCTTTAAAGTAACCTAAGGACTTATTAAAGGTATTAGGTATATTCTTCTAATATCTTAAAGTATATAATGATATTATCTATATATACCTTAATAAATTTATAATAAGTATAAAGGAGATAATTAACCTACTATTATATATAAGCTAGGAAGTTCTTATAACTTATAATAGTAATATTAAATAACTCCTAGCTATAATAACTAATAATAGTTAACTTATAATAGTTATTAAGATATATATATTAATAATAAAAGAAACTAGTAATATTAATTATATTAATATAATAATAGTCTTTAATACTAGTAATTAACTTTAATTATAATAGTAAGATATAAATATTAGGTTAGATAATTATATTTAATCTATAAATATTAATTATTATACGTCCTTTATATTTCTTATCTAATATAATCTTCTAAATAATAAAAATTAAGAAATTAAATAATATTAACTTAATTATTTAATTAAGTTTATTTTATTTATATAATTTATTAAAGGTCTTATTAAGGACCTTCTTTAACTTAATATTAAGTAGATATACTCTTATTATCTTTAAAATTTACTATTCTTAATTAGATCTTAATAGTATTTTTATCTATTTATATTAAGGGATATCTATAAATCCTCCTTCCTCCTAGATCTTAAGAAAATTATTAATTATATCTTATATTAATTAGTATCTATTAAAAATAGTAGTACTATTAAGTATAATAAAGTTAGTTATAATTAGAGTTATTAAGATTTCTAGTATATAAGGTATTAATACTATTAATTAGGTAAAGGATATTAATAAGAGTAATATTAATAAAGTAGTAATTAATATTATAATTATAAAAATATAATTACTTTATTAAAAACTTTATAAAGCTAACTAATATAATACTTACTTTTTAAATAATAAGTAGCTAAGTTAATAATATCTTTAATAATAGACTTAAATATTATATAATAATATTTATTAAACTTAGATTCCTAGATAGTATTTAATTAATAATTTCTAAGTATAATAACTACCTAATTACTATTATTCTTTATAAGTATAATAGAAAGCGAAGTATTAATAAAGTAAGTATAAGAAGAGAATTCCTATAATTAATTAGACTTAAAGAAAAAGTTATAATCTAATAATAAGATATAATAGACTAGAATTTATATTTAAGATTTAAAAGGTATACTAATAGTTTCTTAATATATATTAAATATATAATAGGCTTATTACCTTATACCTTTATTTCTAATAAGATCTTTATATTATAATTATTAATTAAGACCCTTATTTAAGCGGCTAAGATATTAATCTATTTAAGGATTATAATATTTATATTAATAAATATATTTACCTTTAAATTATTAATAATATAGACTTCTTAGGAAGAAATTATAATTATAATATCTTTATCCTAGTATTTACTAGGAAGATATAAAGGTATAATAATATACTTAAATATCTTATACTTAATAGATTTAATATCCTAGATAATTATTAAGCTTATTATAATCCTAATTTATATATTTAAAATAAATACCTTTAAATAAGCTCTATTACCTAGGCTAATATTATATTTAATATTAAGATATATAATATTTACCTTATCTTTTAATAATAGTATAGCCTTAGCTACTATATAATAATATCCCTAGAAAGTATAACTAATTCTAACCTCCTTTATAAAATCTAAAGATAACTTAATAATTCTTACCTTATAAGGTATATTAATAGTAGCTAGAAAGGCTAATTAAGTATCTAATAAAGTAAAGTCCTTTATCTTATTACCTTAGTATAATAATTTTAATAATAAATATCTTTTATTAAAGCTATTAAGGTATTTATAAAATTAGTTTTTAAAGGTAAAATTCTTATAATAATATTAATAATAATATTTATAAGTTAATATTAAGGTAGCTTTAAAGTACTATTTAATATTATTATCTTATTATAGTTAATAGTAATTAAGGTCCTTATTAGTATAATAATTACTTTAATTATTAATTTATACTTTAAGACTTTTAATACTATTATTAGTATTAGCGTCTTCTAAGGATTATAAGGACTTAGTAATATTCTTCTACTATTATCTATCTTCTTTAATAGCCTAGTAAGTTATATCCTAGGGATAGTATTATTAAAACTTATTATCTTAATAGTTTATAAGTCTTTTATATCCTTTACTACTAGTTACTACATAAGGATATAGGTTTTATTAGTTTAATATTAAAACAGATATCCTTATATTTCCTATAATAAGCTATAACTACTAATAAGGTACTAGTAAAAGCGGATTTTATTAAGGGGCCTATTAATAGGTAGACTAATTAGTATTATTATATCTATAATTATTATATACCTATGAAGTATACTACTACTATAGTTTATAGAGCTAATTATAAAGAAATAGTAGCTAAGAAGAGCTATCTTACTAATAAGTATTATTCTAATACTAACTAGGCTTTTATACTAACTTTCTATTAATATATTATAACTAGGACTAATTATAATAAGCTAACTTAAACTATATATTAGATTTAGCGTTAATAGCGTCTAGGAATCAATTAAGAGTTATAACCTTAATTAGTTTTAGTATATCTTATTAAAAGTCTAAGGTAAGATTATTCTAAGTAATAAAGAGCTAGTTATATATATCTTAGAATTATATAGCCCTTATATAATATATAATACTCTAGATATATATATATAATAACTTTCTATTCTTAATATTATTAAAAAGGATAGTAATAGAGATAACGAACACGGCGGGCCGTATAGGCGAACAGGCGTACGAGTTAAGAGACGAGTAGACTAGGGGGTAGAAGAGACGGGGCACCTAGCAGGGGGGATATAACGGGGAAAGAGGTAATAGGGTAAGTAGAGGAGGAGGTAGAAAAGGTAATACGACGACGCGTTAATTATTAGGAGGTAAGAAGGCAAGGTTAATAAATAATAAAGAGCGAGAACTATATAAGCTCTTTAAGATAATATAGAATATAAAATAAGAATAAATAAATAAGATATTATAGAAGTTTTATTAGAGCGTAATAGGCTAGCTACGTACCTATATTAGTTATACTATTAAGGGACGCGCTAACGCGGCGGAGACTAGAAAGAATATACTAGTATTATTAATAATATAAAGAGGATTAAATAATTAAATAAAGGTTATATAACGCGTTATACTAGGGTTATAAATACCTCTAACCTAATAGGCGCTAGAGGTAAAGAATACTAGGAGGGCTAAGTAGATTATAATAAAGATTAATAACGTTAAAGAGAAGAAATAACTACTAGGAGCTACGCTTATATAATTTATATAAACGTTCTATATTATAAGTAGAGTTATAAACTCTATTACTATAGCGTATTAAATAAAGATAGGTAATATTATACTCTATACTACTACGGTAAAGGCGAGAGAAGAACTAGAAAGAATAAAGGGGTAGGTTATAAAGGTATATAAGTTAGTATAGATACTCTAATAAATATTAAGGGTAATAGTCTATAAGGTTAAAATAGCGGTGATTAATAATAAAGATTAATATATAATAATAAAGGGGTTAAAAGTAGCTAATAAAAGACTATATCCCTAGCTAGAGATAATTAGGGTTAAATAACCAGCCTTTATATATAGCCTAAGTATAACTAATATAAAGAAGAAGTTCTCCTTATTAATTATAAAGGTTATTAATCTTAAAGCGGCGAATAGGTTAATTAATAAGGGGATAGTAATAAAGGGCGTACTCCTCTTCTATATTAGATAGGAAAGGGATATAATACCTAGGTAATACTTTAACTACTATACGTATAGGTATATTAATAAAATCTATATAAAGCTAGTAAGATATAATAAATATACAGGAGGCTACCTAACTAATAACCACGTAGACGGCCTAGGTGTAGCGAGGTAGTACGCGGTCTATAGAGGCGAATACTTAGCGTAGGCTAAGAGCTACCTAATTAGGTAAAAGGAGGTAGAGAAGATAAAGGCTAAGTTAGGAGTAAAGCTAAAATACTTTAAGATATTAGAGAGGAAGGTAATATAGGCTATATTATTTATAATAGGAGGCCGTTAGGAGGTAAAAGGCTTCTAGATAGTAATATATAATATAAAACGTAAGGCACTTAAGGATATAATATCTAAAATAAATAGCGCGTCTATATTAAGGAAGGTTAGAAGGCTAATAAAGCTATCTCTATTAGAATATAGCTAGCTACCCCTTCTAGTAAAACCTTAATATTAATAGCGGAGGAAAGAGTCCGCCTTAGCCCCTAGTTAAGACGTAGATATATAAGTAGAGAATTAACCCCTATCTACTTAATAAGTAATATAGGGGGACTAAAAATCCTATAATATAATATATAAAGAAGGAAGGATATAATAATAATATCCCTTCTAGAAAATAATAAAGTCTAAGATATAAATATACTCGCTATATAAGAACTAGCTAGGAATTTAATAAATGGTATATCTTATAATTATAATATAAGTAGGTTTTATCTAGTATATTATAATAATCTAGAGGTAAGAACCTACTTCTATATTAATAAAAGACTAGACCCGGAGTCCTAAGAGATATAATATAGCGGAGGAGATCTTTACTTATTATAAATATAAATCTATAGCCCCTAGAACTAGGCTAAAGGAATTAAGGGGCCTCCTAAGTTATAAGAGATAACCCTTTAGATCTATAATATATATAACCCTTCTCTAGTAAGCTTAACTTCTAATAATAACCTATTTATAATCCTAGCCCTTAAGGGGGTACTTAATAAGAATAGGAAATATATAATAATTAATAACTTTAACTTATATTACCTATAATAGAATAATCTAGGTAGGTATATATACTATATAATAGTAAATAGGTTATTAGAGGTAATAAGATAGCGGGAAATAGAACTTAATATATCCTAGGACTTAATAACGTAGTAGAGCTAGGGAATATAAAGTATAATTAACCTATTATTCCTTATTAAAGACGCGGATAATATAATATTAAGATATAAGGTTAGATTAGAACTTAACTTTAGATCTAATTACCTCCTAATATATACGTCCCTAGAATAGTTATAGGAGGAGCTAAAATCCTATAAGAAGTAAGCTTAAAAGAAGGCTAACTCTAAGGAAATAAGAGGGGATATTAATATATAGGCGACTATCCTAGTTAAAGTCTTAAATTAATACCTATTAAAATTATATAAAGAGATTAATATATATATAAATAAGCTAATTATAATATTTTAAGAAATCATAGATAATATTATCCCTAATATAAGACCCTTTAAAGGCTTAAAGTTATATTAGATAATAGATTATATAAGGATAATAAAGGCTTTAAGAGAGGCCTTAAGAGATTATAAATATTACTAAATAGCCGTTATAAAGGAGAGGCTCTAGGAGATAGATAAAGATAAGGTCTTAATACTTAAAAGGACCCGTACGCTATATTATTAAGAGATAGTATACACGGTATTATTAAAGAAGATAGGCGTTTAGAAGCTAGTATAATAGAGAAGAGAGAGGAGTATAATTCCTAAGGAGCTCCCCTAATTCCTAGCCCTTAAGGACGGGGAGGGCGGGAAGGCTACTAACTTTAAAGGGAAAGTAAAGGCGCTTAAAAGAGTCCTTTTCCCTCTCCCTTCTTAAGCTAACTTAAAGGATATTAAGGGTATAATATATCCTATCCTAATTAACTTTTACGCTACCCTAGAGTTTAAGGAAATCTAGGAAGTAATTTAATACCTAGTTATAAATAAGATTCTAGGGACCTTAGGATTATTAAATAGGTTCTTACGCGTCTTATATAAAGATTTTATTAAGGTAGTAGCGAGGCTCTTTTAGGCCTACCTAGATAGAAGCTACTACCTGAAGAGATTTAAAGAGGTAAACACGATTATCTTAAAAAAGTTAAAGAAACTAGATTATTTAAAGCTAAAAGTATATTAACTAATAACGCTACTTAATATATTAGGAAAAGCTCTAGAGATAGTAGTATCTAGGCGTCTTAATAATCTAGCGGAACGCTATAAGCTCCTCCCGGAGTAATAAATAGAGATAAGGAAGGATAGGTTAGTAAAGATAGCCCTTAAGACTCTAATAGACTTAATTTATATAATATAGAATTAAGGGAAAGAGAACGTCGCGAGCTTATTATTATTAGATATTACGGGAGCCTTTAATAATATATTATATAAGAGGTTACTCTATAACCTTAAAGTAAAGGGAATCTTAATAATAATTATAGCTTAGGTTATAAGCTTCTTTTAAGGAAAGGCGATATCTATTATAATAAGGATAAGAACTAGCTAAATAGAGGAAGTAAAGACTAGGATTCCCTAAGGCTCCCTAATCTTATTAATCCTTTTCCTATTCTTTAATAAACTATTAATTAAGGAATACGCGAGGATTAAGCTCCTTATATAAATAGAGGATTTTATTAATAATATCTACCTCTTAATATATAATAAGTCTACTAAAGGGAACTATTATTAACTTAAAAAGGCCTATTAAATTTACTAAAGATAGGTAAAGACTTACGGCGTAATATTTACGCCGTAGAAATATAAACTAGTCTATCTCTTAAGAACGCTAAAGAAATTTAATATATTAGAAATAATTTAATTTAGTAGTATAGAAGTTATCCTAAGCGCGAGTATATAAGTCCTAGGATTATATATTAACTTAAAACTCCGCTAGAACTTATATATTACCTAGATTAAGGTAAGGGCTACTATTTAATCCTAGGCGCTTAAGTACCTAATAGGTTTAACCTAAAGCGCGACCTTTATAAGGTATAAAATAGTTTATAATATAATAGTTTAATTAATACTTATATTTATAACTCTAATATAGTAGTATTTAAAGGGAATAGCCGGCGTTATAAAGACTTATACGCGTACGCTTAAGATAATATAAAATAACTACTTAAGATTAATCCTTAACGCGTATAAGGCGACGCTAGTACTAGTATTAAAGGCGGAGGTAATAACTCCCCTAATCTAGATATAGCTTAATAACCTAGTAATGAAATACTAAGCGCTCCGTAGTACTTACGCGAGTATAATAGCAGGGAATAAGAAGATCCGGCGTTAATTAAAGAGGAAGTATAATAAAATAAGACGCTAGGCCCTTATCCTAATATAAGAGAAGGAGGAATAGGCCCTACCCGAGCTTAAAGCTATAAGCTAGGACTAAGTAATAATAGGTACCTGACGGAAGGCCTACTAATATAACCTAGTAAGAGATATTAAGGAGTTCTAAGATATTAATAATATCTTAATAAAAGTAAAAGATTAGAAGTAACTTTAATAGAAGGAGTAATAAGAGGCCTATTAAATAATTATCCTAAAGGAAAGCTAGGAGCTAGTAATAAAAGGCCCCCTCTTAAGTAATTATACTAACTACTATTAAGGACTAAGGAAGGCGGAAAGCTCGCTAGTAACCTAACTCTATAATAAGAAGAATGACTTTAAGGCGTTCCTACTTAAGGTAAATATCTTAGGGATCTAAGACTCTAGATATAATTATAATTAAGTAAAATAGGATATAAGGTATATCCTCCTCTTCTACCTAAAGTTATAAGAGTCGAGACTAGACCTAATTAAAAAGGCTGGAACTTATAACTTTAAGAAGATATTAACTAGGCTAAGGGGTATTTATATAATAGCCCGCTAATTAATAAAGATAGGCTACCTAAAATAATTCTAACTTATTAAGCTTTAACTAGAGTGAATAAAACTCCCTTAAGAGGGAGTTCTACTACCGAAATTAATAAAGGTACTAAAAATAAAGTAGAAAGAAAGGAAAGTAATTAAAGAGCTATATGAATACTATTAATTAAACGCGCTAAATAACGTTATCCTAATAGAAAGGACTTATTAGGTTACCTAGGAAGTAAAATATTATAAGGAAAGGAGATAATAAGCGGGAGTTTTTAGCTATAAAAGGTTTCTCCTACGCCCCGCTATAATAGGACATAGTAGCTCCGCTACCTTTCCTGCTAGGAAGGGGTACCTAAGCGTAGAAGACTACCCTTATTAATATAAATAATACTAGAATAGGCGTATAAATAATCAATTAATTAATTAATTAAATATTATTAAAAGTATACCTCTTAATTTATATCTTCTTAATAGTAATTATAATCTATTTTTTAAAATACTTGATTAGGATATCTATTTATAACTTTAATAAGGTAACTCTAAGAAGATTCTTTTCTAAAGATATTAATTTTATAAAGTACTATTTATAAACCTTACTATATAAGTAAGTAGTTAGGATATTAAGAATCTTATTATCTCCCTTAAAGATAGTAAGATCTTATAATCTATTAATAAATCTATATATATCCTTATAAAAGGAGTATTATTCCTAATAAATAATAGCTCCTTTATCTTTAATATTAGGCTAGAAATATCTTATATCCTTAGCTTTTAATAAGGTAATAGTATTACTATTACTATTATTAATACTATTATTACCTAGAGGTCCTTATAAGCTAGGAGTACTAGGAACGCTAGGAGTATTAGATTAAAGCGGATTATTCCTAATATAATTAATAATTATATACTTAATAATTACCTTAATATCTACCTTTACTATTATATCTTTATTATAAGGGTTAATAGGATAATTATAAATTACCTCCTTTATAAAAGACGCTTAGATAATAGCGTAGCTATTAACTAGAAGTTCTAGTATTATTATAATTAATTTTAATAGTAAGACGCCTACTAATAAATTAGAATAAGATCTATCTTTATAAGGTATAAGGGGTACTTATAAATATTATTATAAATCTTAAATCTATAAGTCTTTCCTAAAATTAAAGATTATAACATAGAATAAAGAATAATTAATTACTTAGTTTAATAAATATAAAGGTTTTGATCTAATTAGATTAATAAACTTAATAAAGGTAGATTAAGAATAATAACTTTAATCTTAGGACTAAATTAATTTAGGAGGCCTAAAGTTTCTCTTTATAATAAGGATAATAAAATAATAGTTAAATTCATTAATTAAATTAGAGTATATATACCTAGTAGTAATAAAATTAGATAGTTAAAAGGCTAGAATAAAAATATTCCTAGTAATAAGAGGCGCTACGATAATAGTAAACTATTTATAAAGCAGGGAAATAAATATAAATAAATTCTAGAACGATAGAAGACTACTTTAATATAAATATAAAGACTATTATAAAGGATATAGGACTAAGAGAAGCTATTAGGGAAAGTAGTATTTAGGTATACCTACCTTCTCTAGCAGTTTTCTTAGTAATAGTAATAGTAATTCGTTAAGTAGTCTATTAGAAATACCTAATAATAAAGATAATACTAATAAGATAGACTTAATAAAAAGGCTATATAAAAGACCTTATATTAAACGTTATAATATTCTAATAAGGTAATACGGAAGCGTAATAGACTATTAGTAGGGGATTAGTATTATATAAAAGTAACTAGTTAGTAATAAAAACTGTAGTTAATAAGCTTAGTTCACTAGATCTTAATACTAATAGGTAGGGGATAATATCTATTAATAATAAAGAGTATTACTACTATTTATTAGTGATAAAGGTCTAATTAAATAGTTAAAAGATAATTAGCTATCTATAAGATAGAAAGCTACTAAATAGTATTACTAAGGTAAATGCCTTAGTAAAGCTATTATATTGTAATAGCTAGAAAGTTATTATATTATTTATAAAAAGCTACTTTATAAACCTAATATTAGTAAAATCTTAAGTAGCCCCTTTAGTCCTAGGTAAAAGCTTAGTTAAGGCCTTGTCTTAGAGTTCTAAGATAGATCTAAGGATCCTTAGGCTTATCCTAGGCGTAATATAACGCGGCTTATATATCCTAGGCTACTAGGATAATATTATATAACTACTAACTAAGTTAAACTTTAAAAATCTTAATACTTTATACTTAGGTAGTATACTCTAGAGCTATCCTAAACGCTACCTTAGAATAGATCCTAGAATTAGTTAATTAGACTAAATTCTACGTAGAAGTAATACGCTTAAGAACTATATATTAGAAGTAGATAGTAATAGTAGATATATATAATAGTATATATAATAAGATATATAATAAGGTATTATCTATAAATAGAAATACTACCTAGTTAGCTCCTAGGATTAACCTAGGACTTATAGGACTCCTAGAGGTAATTAGGCTAGAATACTTATATCTAGGTTCCTAGGACTAATAGCTAAGCGTCCTAGGGCTAGCTAAGGGTACTAGCTTGAAAGATATAGAATATCTTATAAGATATCCTACGTAGGATAATATAGGACTATAATATAGTATAAGTAAATAAGATTATAATCTTATATCTTTATAATAGTATAAGATAGGTATTATTAGGCCGTAGTATATATACGCCTTATACGCTACTATATAGCCTACTTAATAGACCTTCCTTATAAATATAGGATAATATTAGGTTATATTAGGTTATATCTTAATAGATATATATTATTTAGGTATTTCCCTATATTTTCTTAAGTTCTTTAAAGATTAGTTTTAATATATATATTACTTAAGATATTAAGATATTATATCTTATATTAAGTTATATTATTTAACTTTATATCTTTTATATTTTTAAATTATTAGCTTAAAATTAATAGTATTTAATCTTATAATTTTAATCTCTTTACCCTTTTTTAAGGAAAAGGCTTAAAGTTATTATAATATTAACTTCTCTTTATAATTTATATATTAACCTTAATAATAATATAAAAGAAGTCCTTTAAGATAATATTCTTAATAAATATTATTAAAGTAATATATTATAATTTAATATAATTACTTTAAATATTAATATTAAATATTAAAGGCTCTTTATTAATAATAAAAGAGAAAGTTATTATTTACAAGAAGAAGATAAATTAGCTACTTTAATAACTTATATTAATTAACTTTAAGATACTTAAATTATTAAAGTCTTAATAATAAATATAACTACTATCTTATTAATACTATTATATACTTATATATATATTCTTTACCTAAAAAAGATATATATTTATAAAGATATCTTTAAAGGGGAATATATTTATTAATTTTATAAAGTTAAAGTTAAATTTATTATATTAAAGTCTTATATAATTTATTATATAAACTCCTTAAAAGGTAATTTTAAGACTTAATAAGATTTCTATTAATAAGTTTATAATTTTAATAAAATTATTTTAAATTCTTTAAATAATTTTTTTTAAATTTAATTATAAATCTAGCTAGCTACTATCTCCTTATTTATAAAAGATAAGAGGTAGTATATTAATAAATTAATTAAAAGGTCTTAAATATTAAATCTTATTAAAAGGAATTAAAATTTAATTTATTACCTTTTTATAAGGAATATAAAGCCTAGTTTTTCCTTATAAAGCTTGAAATGAAGTTAAAAAATAATATTTTTAAGAGATATAAAAAAAAATTTATTTAAGCTATTATACTTAAGAATATAATAAAGTATAATTATTATAATAATAATTTAAGCTTATAAAGACTGTTTTTAAATAATTTTAAATTAAAGTTATAAAGTAATAAAAAACCTTTAAAAGATTATATTTTAAAGTTTAAAGACTTAAATTTTAATAATAGTAAATAATTATAATTTAAAGGAGATAAATTAAAGTAAAAGGTTAAAGATATTAAGGATAATATAATAATATATTATTATTATAATAAAGAAGGTTATATTTAACTTAATTATTTTAATTATAATAAGTTATAAACTTATATAAGCTCTATTAATATAATATTAATAAAAAAAGATTAAGCCTTATAATTACCTTAAAAGTAAGATAAGAAATTTAATTAATAAAGGTAATATCCTTTATTATAATAAAGGATTAAATAGATTTTTAAAAAAATTAATATAAAATAATAATACTTTTAAAATTTAAATCTTATTTAATTTTAATTTTATTAAAGTTTATAATCTAATAAGATATAAAACCTTATAATATTATCTTATTATAAATATAAGTATTAAGTAAAAGTAATATATATATTTATAAAACCTATTAAATATATTTTTAATTAATAGATAATTAAGATTATAAAAAGGAATATATTACTCTTTTTTATATAATAAATTAATAAGGCCTTAATATTATTTTAAATATATTTAATTTAAAGAATTAACATATTAATACTTTAAAGTTAATCTTAATATAATATAAATTAATAAGCCTTAATTATTCACTTAAAATGTTAAGAAAGAATTAAATTTATTTATTATTATATATATTAATATAATAATAAGTAAATTTATTAATAATAATTTTAAAATCTTTAAAAAAATTTAAGGCTTTATTAATATCTTCTTTAATAATAAAGTAAATATCTTATTTATATTTAAGGAAGGTAATTATATTATTAATTTTATAAAAGATAAGAAATTATCTTATAAGCCTCTTTATAATTTATCTTAAATTAAATTAATAGAATTGTAATATTATTTTAAAGATTTCCTTTAAAAAGGCCTTTTTTTAAATTTTTTTTTAATTAAAGTACCTATCTTCTTTATATTCAAGAAGGATAGTAAGTTATATTTATATATAAATTATAAAGATTTAAATATAATAATTTTAAAAAATAAATATTTATTACTTTTAATTATTAAAATATTTAAATATTTAAATAATTTTAAAATCTTTATAAAATTAGATTTTAAAGATACTTATTATAAGATTTATATTAAGGAAAATAATAAATAAAAGATTATTTTTGATATTTATTATAATTATTTTTTATATTTAATTATACCTTTTAAATTTATTAATATATTAATTAAATTTAAAATTTATATTAATAAGGCTCTTATAAAACTTATTAATATAATATATATAATATATATAAATAATATCTTAATTTATAATTTTAATTTAATAAATTATTAATAATATATTTAATAAATATTAAAATAATTAAAACAGTTCTTATTATCTATTAATTTTAAAAAATATTAATTTAATATTAAAAAAATTAAATTTTTAAGATTTATTATTTTAACCTTTAATATCAAGATAGATCCTAAGTATATAAAGATTATTAAAGAATAGTTTTAACTTAAAATTTATTAAGATATATAAGTCTTTTTAAGCTTTATAAAATTTTATTATTAATTTATTTATAATTACTCTTATATAATAGAGCTATTTATAAGCCTACTTAAAGGAAGTAAGGATAATAAAAAAATTATATTATTAAATTAAATAATTATTATTAAAGAAATATTTTAAATATTATAAAATATCTTTATCTTTATATTATTTCTTTATTATTATAACTTTATAA
>JAABUL010000503.1_pt1 | contig 82973 bp, 86 predicted proteins | sample 5559151 | NCBI WGS metagenome assembly JAABUL01 (sample SAMN10711876, study PRJNA513368) | rock metagenome | isolation source: Antarctica rocks | place: Antarctica: Victoria Land, Pudding Butte sud
GATCCTCCCAAGCTCGGTCTTCAGGACTCGATAACCAGAAGAATCCCTGCTCAGGCGGACGGTTCAGCGGCCCCGATCATCGGGGCCGCTGTCGCTTCATGCAGGATCGGGGCTAGGGGGAGCGGGCGTAGGGAGAGTGGCTCGTCCGGCGCCTCAGGTGAGCGGCGAGCAGGCCTCCTGAGGGTCGCAGCCCTCGCTGGGCGGGCTCGCGGCCGCTCACGCCTTCTCGAAGACCAGCCGGAAGTGGTCCACGAGCTCGCGCTCGAAGCAGACCAGGTTCGCGCTGACGCCGGAGGTGAAGGCGAAGCGGAAGTCGGAGCTCGTGAGCCACTTCGGGATGAGCTGGAGCTTGAGCAGCGCCATCCGCGGGTTCCATGCCCCCGTGCGCCGATTCCACTGCCGGATGGTCTCGACGTAGTCGAGCCGCCCGCTCACCTCCGAGACCAGCCGGAAGTGCGGCTCCGCGCAGCGGATGACCTGCTCGGAGCCGAACGGGAGCCACGAGCCCGGGAACTGGGCGCCCATCAGCGCCAGGTACCAGGCGTCGGAGTCGCGCGGCGCGTGGCGGTCGATCTCCTCGACGGCGATCATGTTGCGCCCGAAGACCATCGTCTGCAGGTAGAACCGGCCGCGCTCGGGGAGCAGGCCGGCGACGTGCTCGAAGAGCCCGCGATAGACCTCCTCCTGGCGACCGGCCTCGTAGTCATCGGGGGAGCAGAAGTGCTCGAAGGCCCCGAGGCTCGCCACCGCGTCAAACGGTCCGAACGAGTCCCGCGTCACCTCGCGCGCGTCGTGGAGGCGGACGTCGAGCCCGTGCCGCCGGCACGCCGCGGCCTGCGCGGAGGACAGGGTGACGCCGACCCCGGTCGCGCCCAGGCGGCGGATGCTGTCCAGCAGCGCGCCCCAACCGCAGCCGAGGTCGAGCACGCGCCGGCCCGGACCGATCCCGATCTGCTCGGCCACGTAGTCGTGCTTGCGCCGCTGGGCCTGCTCGAGGGTGAGCGAGAAGTCACCGTCGTACTTCGCCCCGCTGAAGTCCGCCAGCCCGCCGAGGGCGAGCCGGATCACGCGGTCGGTCAGCGTGTAGGTGAAGTCGATGTCCTTCCGCTCTGCCACCGCCTGAGCCTCAGGGGTCGAGCTCGCCCGCGAAGAGCGAGAACGCCGCGCCCTGCGGGTCCCGGATCGCGAGGAAGGCACCGCCCGGGACCGGCATGGGGCCCATGAGGACGGTGCCGCCGAGCTCCTCCACCTTCATCCTCGCGGCGTCGAGCGACTCCACGGCGAAGTAGGGCTGCCAGTGGGGCGGGACGCCCGGAGCGGGCAGCGGCATCATCCCGCCGTTGGCGCCTTCCGCGCCCTGGATCGTCCAGTAGCGCCCGCCGCTCTCCGGTACCTCCGCCACCGTCCAGCCGAAGAGCTCGGAGTAGAAGCGGGCCGCGGCCGCGACGTCGCTCGTCTGCAGGTCGTTCCACGTCATCGCGCCGGGCTCGTTGACGAGCCCGGCGCCCGGGTGCCCGCGCGGCTGCCAGGCGAGCAGCGCCGCGCCCTGCGGGTCGGCGAGGATGCACATGCGTCCCGCCTCCATGACCTCGAACGGCTCCTCGACCACCGTGCCACCGAGCTCGGCCACGCGGGCCGCCGTGGCATCGGCGTCGACGACCGTGACGTAGTTGAGCCAGGCGGGCGGCCGGCCCTGCTCGCGCTGCTCGGGGGACTGCCCGTAGAGCGCGGCGACCGGGGCGTCCCCGATCCGGAACATCGAGTAGACCGCGCCCTCGCCCGCGGGCATGTCCTCGACCTCCCAGCCGAAGAGGCCGGTGTAGAAGGCCTTGGCCGCCGCCGGGTCCGAGGTGGCGAGGTCGGCCCAGCAGAAGGTCCCGGGGGAGTAGCTCGTGCGCGTGCCCATGGGACGCGACGCTAACCGAAACCACCACCAGGGTGCCTCCCGGTCGCGGTGGACGGTGTTACTCGAAGCGCATCGCGCGCGGCTTGCGGCGCATCCGGATGATCCGCGCCGGCACCCCCGCCGCCACGGCGTTGTCCGGGACGTCCTTCGTCACCACCGTGCTCGTCCCCAGCACGCAGTTGTCCCCCACCGTGACCCCGCGCAGGATGCACACCCCGTAGCCGATCCAGCAGTTGTGCCCTACGGCGACCTCGCGCTTGTAGATGCCCTGGAGGCGGACGGGTCGCTCGGTCTCCACGACCCCGTGGTCGAAGTCGATGAGCATCACGCGGTCGGCGATGACGCACTCGCGGCCGATCTCGATCCGGCGGAACGCCGAGATCGTGCACTCCTGCCCGAGGACGCTCTTGGCCCCGATGCGCACCTCGCCCTCGTGCACCCGGACCTTCGTGTCGTGCCCGAGCCACGACCAGCGGCCGAGGTGCAGCCGGGCGTCGCGACCGATCTCGATCTTGACCCCCGGGCAGATGAAGCAGATCCCGTCGGTGACGAGCCGCCCGCGGAAGCGCAGCTTGAGCCACGCCCAGCGCACCAGCAGCCACGCGTAGTTCGCCGAGAGCATCCGGTTGCGCCTCGCGAAGCGCCAGAAGGCGAGCGGGCCGCCGACGAGCGGCGCCGGCTCGGCGCGTATCAGGGGAGGGTCGGAGGGGAGGCGGCGCGAGCGGCGCCGACGCCGGCCGGCTGGGGGCGAGGCCACCGGCTCCACGGGGTCGGGATGCTATCCATCGGCCCCGTGCCCGCCGCCGCCGAGTCCCTCGCCGAACGGCTCCTGGCCGGCGAGCAGCGCGCGCTGGCGCGGGGCATCTCGCTGGTCGAGGACGACGACCCCGCGGGGTGGGAGCTGGTCTCGGAGGTCTATCCCCGGACGGGCCGGGCCACCGTGCTCGGCTTCACGGGCGCGCCCGGGGCGGGGAAGTCCACACTGCTCAACGCGCTGACGAAGCTCTGGCGCGCCGACGACAAGCGCCTCGGCATCCTGTCCATCGATCCCTCGAGCCCGTTCACCCAGGGCGCCCTGCTCGGCGACCGCATCCGCCTCAACGAGCACTTCCTCGACCCGGGCGTGTTCATCCGCTCCATGGCCACCCGCGGGGCGCTCGGCGGGCTCTCGGAGGCCGCGCTCCAGGCGGCGCTGCTCATGGACGCCGCGGGCTCGGACCTCGTGCTGCTCGAGACCGTGGGCGTGGGCCAGGCCGAGGTGGACATCATCGACCACGCCGACACCGTCGTGCTCGTCCTCATGCCCGGCTCGGGGGACTCCATCCAGGCGCTCAAGGCGGGGATCATGGAGATCCCCGACGTGATCGTCGTCAACAAGGCCGACCATCCCCTCACCGACACGATGGTCCGCGAGATCCGTGGCGTGCTCTCCCTGGGGCCGAAGACCGGCTGGCGGATCCCCATCGTGAAGACGGAGGCCGTCCGCGGGCGGGGGGTCGAGGAGCTCGTCGAGCGTCTGGAGGAGCACCGCGCCCACCTCGAGGCGGAGGGGACGCTCACGGAGCGCCGGCGGCGCAACCTCATGAACGAGGTTCTGGCGATCGCGGCCAACCGGATGCGCGCCGAGCTGGTGGCCTCCCTGCATGAGGACTCCGAGGTGCAGGAGCTCCTCGACGAGGTCGTCGCCCGCCGCACGGATCCCGCGAGCGCGGCGGGGCAGATACTCGCCCGCTCGGCCGAGCGGGTCGTCGACTAGAGGCTCAGGGCCTCAGTCCGCGTTCTTCCGGGTCTTCCAGGTCAGGCGGCCCGAGCGGCACGTGCCCAGGCGATCGATCCTCGCCGCCCCGCCGAAGACGCCCGAGGCCTTGGTGCCGGCACGGTTGACCGAGCCGGAGAGGGTGACGCTGACGTGTGCGCGGCGCCCGCCGCCGACCGCGTGGGAGTAGCGCAGCGTGGCGCGGAACGAGCCGTCGGGCCGCAGCGCGATCCGGCGCAGGTCCGACGAGCCCGTGTAGGTCGTGCCCGGGCACTTCGCGCGCCACCTGATGAAGTAGCGACTGAGGAGGTCGGTCCGCGCGACGAGGGCCACGGAACGGCCCTGTGACGAGGTGCCCGACTGGCGGACCTCGCCGGCGGCGAACGCGACGCCGGCGCACAGGAGGAGGATGGCCGCGGTGGCGGCGAGGGTGGCGCGCATGGACTGGACTCTAGATCGCGGTGGATCGACGGTCGGTATGAATGCGGTAGGTGGAGTCGCGCAGCGTCCTCGGGTGGGCGGCCCGGGCTTGGACTCAGGTCCGGGCGGCGAGTGCGATCAGCAGCCGCACGCCCCACCCCGCCGCCCCCTTCGGCGTGTAGGCGCGGCCGTTGTCGTCGGCCACGCCGGCGATGTCGAGGTGGGCCCAGGGGACCTCGCCCGCGAAGCGCTCGAGGAACGTCGCGGCGACCGACGCGTGGGCCTTGCGATGCGTGGGGGAGTTCACGACGTCGGACACCCGGCCGCGCAGCCAGCGGCGGTAGTCGGGGTGGATGGGCAGCGGCCAGGTGGCCTCCCCGGACGCGTCGCCCGCGTCGCGGACCGCGTCGATCCACGCCTGGTCGTTGCCCATGATCGCCGCGTACTGGTCGCCCAGGGCGGTCACGACCCCGCCCGTGAGCGTGGCGACGTCGAGGAGGCGCTCCGCGCCGTGGTCGCGGGCCCAGTGCAGGCAGTCGGCGAGGACGAGCCGCCCCTCGGCGTCCGTGTTCGTCACCTCGATGGAGGTGCCGTCGCGCGCGTGGATCACGTCGCCGGGCTTCAGGGCCCGGCCGCTCACGAGGTTCTCCGTGGCCCCGATGACGCCGAGCAGGCGCACGGGCAGCCCGAGCGCGGCCACCGCCCCGATGGCCTCGAGGACCACGGCGCCCCCGGTCATGTCCCACTTCTGGTCGCGCATCCCCGTCGCGGTCTTCAGCGAGTAGCCGCCGGAGTCGAACGTGACCGCCTTGCCGATCCAGCCCGTCAGCGGTCCCGGGCCACCCCCGTCGTAGCGCAGGACGATCAGCGCGGGCGGCTCGTCGGATCCGCGCGCGACGGCGGTGAGCGCCGCGCAGCCCTCCCCGGACGGATCGAGAACCTCGACCTCCACGCCGGGCAGCTCGCGCGCCCGCGCGGCCAGCGCGCCCGGGGTCATCTCGTTGGGCGGCGCGTCCTGGAGGCGCCGGGCGCGGTTCTGCGCCCCGGCGCCGGCTGCGGCCGGGGCGAGCACCGCCTCCTCGGCGCCGCACACCACGAGCTCGTCGAGCAGGGCCGGCTTGTCGTAGCGCCAGGCGCGCAGCACGGCGCCCTCCACGAGCGGTCCGGCGTCGCCCGGGGTGGGCGGGTCCCACGCCAGCGTCCGCACGTCGAGCTCCTCGGCACGGGCCACGGCCCGTGCGCCGGCCTCGCGCGCCCGCTCGGCGTCCCACTCGTCGCGGCGGCCGAGGCCCACCGCGATCCACCAGCGTCCGTCGACCCGGGTGGCCAGCGTGCGGCCCGTCCCCGGTGCGAGGTCGTGGACCGGCGGACCGCCCGCCCACACCCCGACGGCCACCGTCGCGGCGTCGGTCACACGTGGGTCGGCGGGACCCGGAAGGACCCTCATCGCAGCCGGGGCGCCCAGGCGTCCTGCCCGGCCGCGAGCGCCACCACGCGCTCGGGCAGCTCCCCGCCCGCGACGTCGGCGAGCGTGACCTCCTCGAGCACCTCGCGCAGGCTCGCCCGCACCGCCACCCACACCTCCCTGAGCGGCGCGGCCGTGCCTGTGAGCTCGAGCTGGTCGGGCCGGCGCCCGCCCACGGAGGCCAGCGGCCCGTCGATGGGCCGGATGATGTCGGCGATGGTGATCTCGCCGGCGGGTCGGGCGAGCCGGTGCCCGCCCTCCGGCCCGCGCCGGCTCTCGAGCAGCCCGGCGTGGCGCAGCTCGGCGAGGATGTGGTCGAGGAAGCGGTGGGGGATGTCCTGGGCGTCGGAGATGGCCTGCGCCGTGACGAGGGCGCCCGGCGGCGCGGCGGCGAGCTGCACCGCCGCGCGGACCGCGTAGTCGACCTTGGCCGAGACCCTCACCCAGGACAGTGTGGCGGCCGGGCCGCCTGACTACGCTCGGATCATGCCCCGAACCGTCATCCTCTCCGCCGCCCGGACCCCCATCGGCAAGCTGGGCGGTGCCCTGGCTCCCATCGACGCGGTCGATCTCGGCGGGCACGCCATCGCGTGCGCGCTCGAGCGTGCGGACGTCGACCCCGAGCAGGTCCAGCACGTCGTGATGGGGCAGGTCCTCCAGGCGGGGCAGGGTCAGGTCCCCTCACGGCAGGCGCAGATCAAGGGCGGGATCCCCAAGGAGGTGCCGTCGGAGACCATCAACAAGGTCTGCGCCTCGAGCATCCGGGCCACGGGCATCATCGACGCCTCGATCCGCGCGGGAGACCTCGAGATCGCCGTCGGCGGTGGCATGGAGTCGATGTCCAACGCGCCCTACCTGCTCCCGGGCGCGCGCGGGGGGTTCCGCATGGGTGATGTCAAGGCGCTCGACGCGATGACCCACGACGGGCTCACCAACCCGTTCTCGGGGCGGCAGATGGCCGACGAGGCCTCCGAGGTCGCCGCCGAGCTCGAGCTCACCCGCCCGGACATGGACCGCTGGGCGCTGCGCTCCCACCAGCTCGCGCTCAGGGCGACCGAGGAGGGGCGCCTCGCCGAGGAGATCATCCCCGTGACCGTCAGGGGGCGGAAGGGCGAGACGGTGGTCGAGGTCGATGAGGCCCCCCGCGCGGACGCCACGCTGGAGTCGCTGGCCAAGCTCAAGCCGATCAACCCGGAGGGCTCGCACACCGCGGGCAACTCGCCGGGGGTCAACGACGGGGCGGGCGCGCTCGTGCTGGCCTCGGACGAGTGGGCGCTGGCCAACGGCAAGGAGGTCCTGGCGACCATCATCGCCCAGGCCCAGGTCGCCGACGACTTCGCCTACCTCGCGCGCACGCCCGCGAAGGCCGCGAAGCTCGCGCTGGAGAAGGCGGGGCTGACCGCCGAGGACGTGGACCTCTGGGAGATCAACGAGGCCTTCGCCTCGGTGACCCTCAACTCAATCCGGCTGCTGGGGATCGACGAGGACAGGGTGAACGTCAACGGCGGCGCGGTCGCCCTCGGGCACCCCATCGGCGCCTCGGGCGCCCGCATCCTCGGCTCGCTCGCGCTCGAGCTGCGCCGCCGCGGCGGCGGGATCGGCTGCGCGGCGATCTGCTCGGGCGGCGGGCAGGGCGACGCGGTGCTCATCGAGGTCAAGGCCTGAGCGACGAGCCCCTGGACTGGGGCGACGGGGACTACGCCCGCACCGCCCGGGCACTCGCGCCCGTCGCGGGCGTGATCCTCGACGCGCTCGCCGTCGTTCCCGGCGAGCGCGTGCTCGACGTCGCGTCCGGGACGGGGAACGCCGCGCTGGCGGCCGCGGCGCGGGGCGCGCGGGCGGTCGGGGTGGACGGTGCGGAGGGTCTCCGCGCGCTCGCGCGGGACCGCGCGCGGGAGGCGGATGAGGAGGTCGAGTTCCTCGTGGGACGCGGGCGCGCTGCCCGTGGAGGACGACGCCTTCGACGTCGTGTTGAGCGCGTTCGGGGTGATCTTCGCGCCGGACCCGGAGCAGGCCGCCGCCGAGCTGCTGCGCGTCCTGCGTCCCGGCGGGCGGCTGGCGTTGACGACCTGGGTCCCCGCGGGCCCGATCCACGACGTCGGACGGGTGCTGTCACCGCGCTGCCCGCGCGACCCGGGGACCGCCCCCGGTGGGGCGAGGCCGGATGGGTGCAGGACCTCCTGACCGACGCTGGCGCCCGCGAGGTGCACGCCGACGAGGACCACCTGACGTTCAAGGCCGCCTCCCCCGAGGCGTGGTTCGCAGAGCAGGAGGAGCACCACCCGGTGTGGCGCTGGGGTCGGCGGACGCTCGGCGACGAGCGCTGGGAACGGGTGCGCGAGGAGAGCATCGCCGCGCTGGAGGCGGCGAACGAGGACCCCGCCGCCTTCCGCGCCACGAGCCGCTACCTGGTGGTCACCGCGGTGCGGTAGGCCCTACTTCGTCCTAGCACCCGAACCAGCGTCGAAGGGCGCGACTCTCGGGCGCTGCTGGTCGGCGGGGAACTCGAGGCCGTCCGGATTCAGCGGTCCGCCCTTGCGGAAGTAGGGGGCGTACTCCTCGTGGATCCGGCGAATGGCCGCGTCGACGAGCTCCTCCGTCATGGGAATGACGACCACCTCTTTGTCTCCGTTGAGATCGTCCCAAGTGTCATGCTCCGCCATGGCGCGGCTCCTTCCCCTCTGCTGGTCTCCTCCACGCCGCAGGCTAATCATGCCCGTCTCGAAGGATGTCGATCACGACCCGGGCCACCACGGCGGCGAGCTGTACGTGAGCGGCCGCCACCTCCGCCGACAGGAGCGAGGGGTCGTCGGACTCGGAGCTCACGGTCAGGACGCCGACAGGTTCGAGGCGGGCGTTCAGGACCGGCGTCGCGACGACGACGCTCAGCTCCCGGTAGCGGGCTTGCTGCTCGGCAGTGAGGCCGTGGGGCGCATCGTGCACGGCCTGACCCTGAGCGCGGACGTAGGAGTTGGAGGCGAACGCTGCGCCGGTGGCTCCCTTGCCGACCTCCCAGCTCTCGGATGGCGTGGCGCCCGCCGGCTCGAACTCCGGAGAGAGGAACCGACCCGACGGATCGGGCAGGAAGAGCCGGATCTCACAGTGCTCGGGCAGACCCGCCCCGTTCCGGATGGAGGAGGGCCTCGAAGATCCTCTCTCCCGCTGCGACGCGGGCGTCCCGTCGTCGCCGGCGACCCGGCGCCAGGAGCTCCTCGATCCGCTCGCTCTGGAGCGCGCTGCTCCAGACGACGACTCCCGCGGCGGCGAACCACAGCAGGAGCACCGCGATCTTGACGCCGACCGCCCACTCCGCCCAGCCCGGAAACACCGAGAACAGTGTCGGAACGAGCACCAGGAGGATCCCGGCGATGACCGCGGCCGCCCTGCTCGCGAGTCGTCGCGCCACGCGCCCAGCCTCCCGCCCCAGCGGCCGCTCGGGCGTCACGTGACGCAGACACGTCAGAACTTGCGCGAAGATGCCGACATCACTGGCTGATTCTCAACAACCCCTCCCATGACCGACGCCCTCATCGACAACCCCATCCTCAACTCGCCCTACGACGAGCCCGAGCGCCACTGGCGCTTCGGCGAGGGTGGGATCACCGGCGACATCGTCGAGGACCGGCGGATCTCCTCGTACTTCATGCCGATCGCGAAGTCGAAGAAGAAGGGCGCGCAGACCCAGTTCGAGACGGAGTGGACGGCCGACCGGATCGAGCCGAACCACTTCATCAATCGCGTCCGCGGGCAGGTCGCGCAGTGGCGACAGGGAGGCTGGCCCGGCGTCACCCCCACGACGCGGCGCCTGCTCGCCTACTGGACGCACCCCGACCGTGAGCGCCCGTTGTTCTTCTGCCAGCTCGAGGCCGTCGAGACGGCGATCTACATCACCGAGGTCGTCAACAAGCAGGCCCACCAGGACGCGTGGATCGTTAACACGCTGCGCGAGCGGGCCGACGACGCGAACCCCGGTCTCTTCCGCGTGGCCCACAAGATGGCGACAGGGTCGGGCAAGACGGTGGTGATGGCGATGCTCATCGCCTGGCAGGCGCTCAACAAGGCGGCCAACCGCCAGGACGCGCGCTTCACCGACGCCTTCCTCGTCGTCTCGCCCGGCATCACCATCCGTGACCGCCTCCGCGTCCTGCTGCCCGAGGACCCCGACGACTACTACCGCGAACGCGACCTGGTCCCGTCCGAGGACCGGGCCCAGCTCGCCCATGCCAAGATCGTCATCACGAACTTCCACGCCTTCCTGCGCCGCGACCGCTCCAAGGCGTCCAAGGTGACCAAGCAGATCCTCGCCGGCCCTGGCGCCAGCCCGTTCCAGGAGACCCCGGAGCAGATGGTCCGCCGGGTCTGCCGCGCGCTCGGGACGAAGAAGGGGATCGTCGTCCTCAACGACGAGGCCCACCACTGCTACCGCCACCGCGTGGGCGGCGACGCGGCCGACTTCTTCGGAGGCCTCAAGGGCGAGGACAAGAAGGAGGCCTCCGAGCGCGAGGAGCACGCCGCCGTCTGGCTCTCCGGCCTCGAGGCGGTCCACGCCAAGCTCGGCGTCAGGGCGGTCTTCGACCTCTCCGCGACTCCGTTCTTCCTCGCCGGCTCGGGCTATCCCGAGGGCACGCTCTTCCCCTGGGTGGTCTCGGACTTCTCGCTCATCGACGCGATCGAGGCGGGGCTGGTCAAGGTCCCGCGCGTCCCCGTCGCCGACGACGCCGGCGAGCGGACCGGGCCGGTCTACCGCGATCTCTGGACGCACATCCGCGAGGATCTGCCCAAGAAGAACGTCCGTGCCCAGGAACTCTCCGGTCCGCCCAAGCTCCCCGCCGCCCTCGAGGGCGCCCTGCACTCGCTCTACTCCAACTACGAGAAGAGCTACGAGCGCTGGCGCGAGGGCGAGGAGGCCCAGCCGACCGGCTCGACCCCGCCCGTCTTCATCGTCGTGTGCAACAACACGAGCGTCTCGAAGCTCGTCTTCGACTACGTCGCCGGCTACGAGAAGCGTGTGGGGGAGGACCACTCCGTCTGCGTCCCCGGCGAGCTCGAGCGCTTCTCCAACGTGGTCGACGGCCGCTTCTCCTCGCGGCCGAACACGATCCTCGTCGACTCCGCGCAGCTCGAGTCCGGCGATGCGATGAGCCCGGAGCTCAAGCGGGTGGCGGCGCTCGAGGTCGAGCGCTTCAAGGCCGAGTACCGCGAGCGCTTCCCCGGCCGCGACGCCGACGAGCTGACCGACGAGGACCTCATGCGCGAGGTGATGAACACCGTGGGCAAGCCCGGCCGCCTCGGCGAGCACGTCCGGTGCGTCGTGTCGGTATCCATGCTCACCGAGGGGTGGGACGCCAACACCGTCACGCACATCCTCGGAGTCCGGGCGTTCGGGACCCAGCTCCTCTGCGAGCAGGTCGTCGGCCGCGGGCTGCGCCGGCGCTCCTACGTGCTCAACGACGAGGGCCGCTTCGACCCCGAGTACGCCGAGGTCTACGGGGTCCCGTTCTCCTTCATCCCCTCCGCGGGCTCCTATCAGGAGCCCAAGCCCGGCCCCGCGCTGACCCGCGTCCGGGCGCTGGAGGAGCGCGCCCACCTCGCCATCACGTTCCCCCGCGTGCGCGGGTATCGCTACGAGACCACCGGCCGACGGCTGGACGCGCGCTTCGGGGAGGACTCCTCCCTGTCGCTCTCCACGCAGGACGTCCCCTCGACCACGGACGTCCATCCCGCGGTGGGGGAGAAGGCCGTCCACACGCTGGACGACCTGCGCTCACGGCGCGCGCAGGAGGTCGCGTTCGCCCTGGCCAAGGCCACGATGGAGCGCTACTGGCCCGACGAGCCCTGGACCTTCCCTCAGCTCGTGCGGATCGCGCGGACGTGGCTCGCCGAGTGCGTGACGCTCAAGGACCACACCTTCGTGCAGATGTTGCTGCTGCATGAACTGGCCGATCGTGCGGTGGAGCGGATCTACAAGGCGATCGTCCGCGCCGACGAGGGAGAGGCGAGCGTGCGGGCGATGCTCGCGCCCTACGACTCCGAGGGCTCGACCGCGCACGTGGACTTCGACACGGCCAAGCCGGTCATGGAGACGGATTCCGAGCGCTGCCACGTGTCCCACGTCGTGGCCGACACGGAGTCCTGGGAGCAGAAGATGGCCGAGGTGCTCGAGGGGATGGAGGAGGTCCTGGCCTACGTGAAGAACGAGGGCCTCGGCTTCACGATCCCCTACGTCATCGCGGGCGAGCAGCGGGGGTACGTGCCCGACTTCCTCGCGCGCGTGAACGACGGCCACGGCGCCGAGGATCCCCTCCACCTCATCGTCGAGGTGTCCGGCGCCAACCTCGAGGCCAAGCAGGCGAAGGTGACGACCGCGCGCGAGCTCTGGGTCCCGGCGGTGAACAACGTGGGCGGGTTCGGGCGCTGGGCGTTCATCGAGATCGCCGACCCGTGGGACGCCGAGCACGCCATCCGCGCCCTGCTCGTCCGGCAGCGCGAGGCGGTGGCGGCCTGATGGCGGCACGGGGGAAGAGACGCCGGACCGCCGGCCCTACGCAGGTCGAGGTGCTGCGCCACGCCGACAAGCGCACGAACATCCCGACCGACGAGCTGCGGTCGTTCGTCGAGGACGAGGAGCAGACGCCGCAGGGCCTGCTCTATCCGCGCGACACGTCGCTGGACCCGCAGCTCGTCTGGCGGGGGAAGGACGAGCAGGACTCAGAGGGTCTCGAGGTCCCCGCCGTCCCGATCTACATCCAGGAGAAGGTCCACCCCCGCGTCCTGATCGAGAATCTCCGGAAGACCGCGGCGGCCGGCGAGCTCGAGCCCGAGCTCACGCTGTTCGGGGACTTCAACGGGATCGAGTTCGAGGACGCGGTCGACTTCTACCGCCACCAGCAGAACTGGACGAACCGCCTGATCCTCGGCGACTCCCTGCTCGTGATGGCCTCGCTGGCGGAGAAGGAGAACCTGCGCGGGAAGGTCCAGACGATCTTCATCGACCCGCCGTACGGGATCAGCTTTGGGTCCAACTGGCAGGTGTCGACGCAGGAGCGGCAGGTCCGCGACGGCAAGCGGGACCAGCTGAGTCGCCAGCCCGAGCAGATCCGAGCCTTCCGCGACACGTGGAAGGACGGCATCCACTCGTACCTCAGCTACCTCCGCGACCGGTTGACCACGGCGCGAGATCTCCTCGCCGACAGCGGAAGCGTGTTCGTGCAGATCGGGGACGAGAACGTGCACCTCGTCCGGTCGCTCCTCGATGAGGCATTCGGCCCGGAGAACTTCGTCAGCCTCATCTCCTTCCGCAAGACCGGAGGCGCCACCGCCGACTTCCTCGCCGGTACGGCTGACTACATCCTCTGGTACGCCAAGGATCGAGCGGTGACCAAGTTCCGGCGGCTCTACCGGGAACGCCGGATCGGCGGCTTGGGAGGAGGCGCCTACACACGGGTCCGCCTGGTGGACGGCACGACCCGCCTGCTGACCGCCGCCGAGGTTGACGATCTGTCTGTGCTTCCGCCTGGTGCTCGGCCATACCGTCTCCAGACCCTCGTCAGCCCGCGGATTCGGGAGAGCCGGGTCGGGACGTTCTCGTTCTCGTTCGACGGCGGATCGTATGAGCCGCGCGCGGGAGTCTGGAAGACCAACGAGGCGGGCATGGAACGCCTTCGTCTCGCCAGCCGCCTGGAGCCGTCGGCGAAATCCCTCAACTACGTCCGGCTTCATGACGACTTCCCGGCCTTCCCGCTCACGAACTTCTGGGAAGACACGCAGTCGGGCAGCGGCATGGACAAGGTCTACGTCGTCCAGACCAACACCAAGGTCATCCAGCGCTGCCTGCTCATGACCACCGACCCCGGCGACCTCGTCCTCGATCCCACCGGCGGGAGCGGCACGACGGCCGTCGTCGCCGAGGAGTGGGGCCGCCGGTGGATCTCCTTGGACACCTCGCGGGTGGCGGTGGCGCTCACGCGCACCCGCCTCGCCGCGCTCAAGCTTCCCTACTACCTGCTCGCGGACTCCGCGGCGGGGCAGGCCCAGGAGGAGAAGGCCACGAAGCGGCCGGCGAGCAGCGGTCCGTTTGCCTCGGACGTCCGCAAGGGCTTCGTCTACCGCCGCGTGCCCCACGTGATGCTCAAGGACATCGCGCAGAACCCGGACATCCGCGAGGGGATGTCGCGCGAGGAGATCGAGGAGGCGGTCACCCGTCGCTCCGCGCAGGAGCTGCTCTTCGACCAGCCCTACGAGGACCGCTCGATCGTTCGCGTCTGCGGGCCCTTCACCGTCGAGAGTCTGTCACCGCATCGGATGCTCTCCGCGGAGGACCTGCCCGAGGCAGAGCAGGTGCCCGACACCGGCGAGGGCTTCGAGGAGACGATCCTCTCGAACCTCCGCAAGGCCGGCGTCCAGAACCGCGTCCGCGACCAGCGCCTCGAGCTCGACACGCTCGAGCCCTACGCCGGCGGCCGCTGGCTGCACGCGCGCGGCACGTTCACCGACGAGAGCGGCGAGACCCGCCGGGTGGCGGTCTCGCTCGGGCCGGAGTACGGCACGGTCGGCTCCGACCAGGTCCGCGAGGCCGCGAAGGAGGCGGTCAAGGGCGTCGGGTTCGACCTCCTGCTCGTGTGCGGCTTCGCCTTCGACGCCCACTCCGGCGAGGCCGCCAAGGAGTTCAAGCCCGAGCAGGACGGGGGCTGGGCCATCGCCGCCGAGGAGCGGCAGTTCGGGAAGCTCCCCGTGCTGCTCGTGCGCATGAACCAGGATCTGTCCATGGGCGAGGAGCTGCTCAAGCAAACGGGCGCGGGCAACCTCTTCACGGTCTTCGGCGAGCCGGACATCCAGATCGAGCGGACGAAGGACGGGAAGCTCGAGGTCGAGGTCCACGGGGTCGACGTCTACGACCCGACGACCGGGGAGATCCGCTCCGACACCACCGACGAGATCGCCTGCTGGTTCGTCGACACGAACTACAACGGCGAGTCCTTCTTCGTCCGCGACGCCTACTTCACGGGCGCGAACGACCCCTACAAGCGCCTGCGCCAAGCCCTCAAGGCGGACATCGACCACGACGCCTGGCAGTCCCTCTACCGCACCCGCAGCCGCCCCTTCCCCGTCCCCGACACCGGGACCATCGCCGTCAAGGTCATCAACCACCACGGCGACGAGGTCCTGAAGACCTACCCGATCGGCGCGTCGTGACCGCAGACCGATCTACGCTGCCCTTCGTGGTCCCAGAAGCGGACGCGCTCAAGGACCTCCAGGAGTTTGCCTCCGTCTTAGTCGAAGGCGTGGAGGAGCTGCACGTGCGCGCCGGCAACCGGGATATCGCGTGCGAGCTTGGGACCGGAGGGGCGTTCATCGCCCTCATGGTCATCGACCCCGGGTCGCCGCCGCTGCCGCTCCTCGTGCGCCGCGGCGCGCTCGAGGAGCGCGTCGAGACGGGAAGGTGAAGCGTTCGGACGCAGGCGCCGACCATCGCCCCCGACCCAGGCGCCGACCGGCCGCGCAACACCTCAACAAGAACGTGCGCACGGCGATCGAGGCGCTCGCCGGCCTGCTAGCAGACCGCAGCCATTCCGCTAGCATTCTTGGTCGTGGCCACTCTGCACCTGCGCAACGTCCCGCCCGAGGTGGATGCCCTACTCGTCGCGGACGCGAGGGCCCGCGGCGTGTCCAAGAACCGGCGCGCGATCGAAGCGCTCCGTCGCGGCCTGGGTCTGGACCAGGTCGAGCGTTCCCGGCTGGTCGACGAGATCCGGCAGGGTCGCCGTCGGGTCGACGTCGACCTCGCCGGCGTGATCCGCGGGGATCGTCCTGGCGGCGACACCTGAGCCCGACCTTTTCGTGGCGGACGCCTCCGTCCTCGTCGAGCTGGTCGTCGCCGGTCGCCACCGTCGCGGGGCGGAGGCGCTGCTCTCGCGCTACGCGGCATCGCCCGCGCTGACCCTGATCTCGGCGGCGCACGGGCTGATCGAGGCGATGAGCGCCCTCCGGCGCCTGGTCCTGCACGCCGACCTCCAGCCCGAGGACGGACTGGCGGCCGTCGAGTGGCTCGCCGAGCTCGACCTGGTGCTCGACGCGACGGCGCCGCGAGCCAGGCGCATCTGGGCGCTGCGCGACCGGATGAGCTCCTACGAGGCCGCGTATGCCGCAGCCGCCGAGGCGTTCGGGGTGCCGCTGCTCACGGTCGATTGCCGGCTGCTGCGCGCCTGCCGTGTCGAGGGAATCGCGGCCATGAGCCTCGATGAGCTCGCCTGATGCTCGCTCCCCCAGCGGAGCCTCGCCCACCTAGACTCCCCGCCGATGGCCGCGACGCGCCAGACGCCGCTCGAGGGCTGGCAGGAGGCCTACGCGGTTACCTCGGAGCGCGAGGCCGAGTTCTCGACGATGAGCGGCGAGCCGATCCGGCCGCTCTACACGGAGCGGGACCTGCCGGACCAGGAGGCCATCGGGCTCCCCGGGCAGTTCCCGTTCACCCGCGGCGTCTACCCGTCGATGTACCGCGGCCGTCTCTGGACCATGCGGCAGTTCGCGGGCTTCGGCACGGCCGAGGAGACCAACGAGCGCTTCCGCTACCTCCTCGCCCAGGGCCAGACGGGGCTCTCCACGGCGTTCGACATGCCCAGCCTCATGGGCCACGACTCCGATCACGTCCGCTCCGAGGGCGAGGTCGGCCGGGAGGGCGTGGCGATCGACACGCTCGACGACATGGAGAGGCTCTTCTCCGGCATCCCGCTGGACGAGGTGTCCGTCTCCATGACGATCAACGCGCCCGCGGCGATCATGCTCGCCTTCTTCGTCGTGGCCGCCGAGGAGAAGGGGATCGGGCCCGAGAAGCTCGCCGGAACGATCCAGACCGACATCCTCAAGGAGTACATCGCCCAGAAGGAGTGGTGCTTCGGAGTCGACGAGGCCATGCGCCTCGTGGGGGACATGATCGAGTGGTGCGCGACGGAGATGCCGCGCTGGCACCCGATCTCGATCTCGGGCTACCACATACGGGAGGCGGGCTCCACCGCCGCCCAGGAGCTCGCGTTCACGCTCAAGGACGGGCTGACCTACGTGGAGGAGGCGGTCGCGCGCGGCCTCGACGTCGACTCCTTCGCGCCGCGGCTGTCGTTCTTCTTCAACGCGCACATCGACTTCTTCGAGGAGATCGCCAAGTATCGGGCCGCGCGGAGGATCTGGGCGCGCGAGCTGCGCGACACGTTCGGGGCCAAGGACCCCCGCTCTCAGCTCATGCGCTTCCACACGCAGACCGCCGGCGTGTCGCTCACGGCGCAGCAGCCGCTCAACAACATCGTGCGCACGGCGATCGAGGCGCTCGCCGGGGTCCTCGGGGGGACGCAGTCCCTCCACACCAACTCCTTCGATGAGGCCCTCGCCCTTCCCACTGAGGCGGCCGTGCGCGTCGCGCTGCGCACCCAGCAGATCATCGCCCACGAAACGGGGGTCACGAGCACGATCGACCCACTCGGCGGCTCCTACTTCGTCGAGGCGTTGACCGACCAGCTCGAGGAGCGCGCGTACGAGTACTTCGCCAAGATCGACGAGCTCGGGGGCATGGTCGAGGCGGTCAAGCGCGGCTTCCCCCAGCGCGAGATCGCCGACGCCGCCTTCCGCTACCAGTCAGAGCTCGAGGACGACACGCGGATCATGGTCGGGGTCAACCGCCACACGGAGTCGGGCGGGGACGACCCGCCGATCCACTCCGTCGACGCGACGCTCGAGGGCAAGCAGGTCGAGCGTCTCCAGGCCGCCCGGGCCCGCCGCGACGACGCCGCGGCGCAGCGCGCGCTCGCCGCCCTACGGGAGGGCGCGACGGGCACGGGCAACCTCATGCCCGCCCTGCTCGGGTGCGCCCGCGCCCGCGCGACCGAGGGCGAGATGGTCCAGGCGCTCCAGGCCGTGTGGGGCACCTACACCGAAGTGCCCGTCTTCTAGCCGGTTTCCGGCGCGGTCGCGGTTAAGCTGACGTCATGCGCCCCCTTCTCTCCTCCTCACGACTCGCGGTCCCCATCCTGCTCTCGGTCCTGCTGCTCGGCGCCACCGCGGCCCGGGCCGAGGTGATCGGCAAGGCGCAGACGGGCTCCGGCAGGTTCGCGGTGGCCGCCGCCAACGTGACCGCCGTCCGGCCCAACCGTCTCATCGTCGAGGTCCGGGCCTCTCCGCGCCAGCGCGTCAAGGGGAGCTACATCGTGATCTGCAGCCGTGGTCAACGCATCGAGTCGAGGACCGGCTTGTTCTTCGGGCGGACGACGCTGAGCCGGACGATGCTCATGCCCTTCGGCAGCCCGGACGGCTGCACGGCGTCGGCGGCGGCCCAGCTCGACGGCGGGTCCGGCCGCATCGTGGTGCGGCTCTCCGCGCGCTGATCTGAAAGCTCAGCGCGGGTCGCCGAGGCCCATCGCGCGGCCGACGATCTCCATGATCCCGGTCGTCCGTAGGATCCCGAGCCATGAGCCCCGGTTCCAAGATTCGCGTGGTGGTGGCCAAACCGGGCCTCGACGGGCACGACCGCGGCGCCAAGATCATCGCCCGGGCGCTGCGCGACGCCGGCATGGAGGTCATCTACACGGGGCTGCACCAGACCCCGGAGCAGATCGTCGCCACGGTCATCCAGGAGGACGCCGACGCGGTCGGGCTGTCCATCCTCTCCGGGGCGCACATGACCCTCGTGCCGCGGGTGGTCAAGCTGCTGGCCGAGGAGGGCGCCGACGACGTCCTCGTCACCGTGGGGGGAACGATCCCCGCGGACGACATCCCGGAGCTGAAGAAGCTCGGCGTGGCCGAGGTCTTCACGCCCGGCGCGCCGACCACGGCGATCGTCGACTTCATCCGCGCGCGTACGACCGCGTAGCGCGGGCGCCCAGTCGCCTCCCGGGGGCGGGCGTCCGGGCTCCGATTGACTCGTCAGTCAACAAGTAGGATGCCGTCCCGGGAATGGATTCGAGGAGGACTTGAGACCGTGAAGATCTGCGTCCTGGTGAAAGAGGTCCCGGACGCCGCCGTCGAGAAGCGCATCGACCCTTCGACGGGGCGGATGGACCGGTCGGGTGAGAGGAACCTGAACCCGTACGACACCCACGCCATCGAGGCGGCGATGCAGATCAAGGAGGGCGGGGCCATCCCCGTGGAGGAGGTCGTCGCGGTCACGATGGGCCCCGACACCGCGGTGCGTGCCCTGCACAAGGCGGTCTCGCTCGGCGCCGACCGCTCCGTCCACCTCTCCGACGACGCGCTCGCCGGCTCCGACGTCGCCGCCACCGGCCTCGCGCTGGCGAGGACGCTCGAGCAGGAGTCCCCCGACCTCGTCCTGCTCGGCCAGCAGTCCGACGACGGCGAGTGCTACGTGATGGGCTCCGTCGTCGCCGACCACCTGAAGATGCCCTCGCTCACGCAGGTCATCGACATCGAGGTCATGGAGGGCACCCTGCGTTGCGAGCGCCAGGCCGAGTACGGCTACGACACCGTCGACGTCCAGCTTCCGGCAGTCATCTCCGTCGGCGACGCGATCAACGAGCCCCGGTACCCGTCCCTCAAGGCGATCATGGGCGCCAAGAAGAAGCCGCTCGCGAAGCTCGGCGTGGCCGACGCCGGCATCGACGCCGGCCAGGTCGGCGCCGCGGGCTCCAAGGTCGACTGCGGCGCCTACCAGGACCCGCCCGCGAAGGCGGCGGGCGAGATCATCGAGGACGAGGACACGAACGAGACCGTCGCGAAGATCCTCGCCTGGCTCGACGAGAGGAAGCTGATCTGAGCATGGCCGACATCCTCACCTACGTCCTCCACTACCAGGGCGCCCTCAACAAGAACTCCCTCGGCGCCGTGTCCGAGGCGGCGAAGCTCGCGGGCGAGATCGGCGGCGAGGCCCATGCGGTCGTCGTCGGCGGGGATGACCTGACCGACGAGCTCTGCGCCTCGCTCGGGAGCTACGGCGCCACGAAGGTCTTCCGCGCCCAGGCGCCCGAGGGCCTCGCCCAGCCCGTCGTCGACGTCATGGCGAAGGTCATCGACGACCACGGTCACGCCTACGCGCTGTTCGGCGGCGGCCTGCTCGGCTTCGAGATCGGCGCCGGTCTCGCCGCGCGCCAGGGCGGCGGCGTGACCATGGAGGTCGTCAACGTCGTCGCCGAGGACGGCAAGCTCGTCGCCGAGCGCCCCATCCTCGGGGACTCGAAGATCTCGCGCTCGCACTACAAGGACGCTCTCGGGATCATCATCGGGCGCATCAACGCGTTCGAGGTGCGCCAGTCGAGCGCAAGCGCCGCTCAGGTCGAGGACTTCGACGTGCAGCTCTCGGAGTTCTCCACGCGGGCGACGATGGTCAACCGCGGCGAGCAGCGCGGGGCCGACGTGAACATCGAGGACGCCACGATCCTCGTGGCCGGCGGGCGCGGGCTCGGCAAGGCCGAGGGCTTTCAGATGCTCGAGACGCTGTCGGGCGCGCTCGGCGGCGCCGTCGCCGCCACCCGCGCGGTGGTCGACGCCGGCTGGTACCCCTACGCCGCGCAGATCGGCCAGACGGGCAAGACCGTCGCGCCGAAGCTCTACCTCGCGGCGGGCATCTCCGGGGCGATCCAGCACAAGGTCGGCATGCAGTCCTCGGAGAACATCGTGGCGATCAACAAGGACTCGAACGCCCCGATCTTCGAGTTCGCCGACCTCGGCATCGTGGGCGACCTCAACAAGATCGTCCCCAAGCTCACCGACGCCGTGAAGGCGCGCAAGGTGGGCTGAGGTGGCGGCGCTCGCCCCCAGCCAGTTCCCTCCGCCCGTCGAGCCGGAGAAGGAGTTCATCGGGCCGCCCACGGACGACCCCGACGAGCGCATCGAGGTCGGGGTCGCGATCGTGGGCGGCGGGCAGGCGGGGCTGGCGTGTGCCATCCGCCTGCTGCAGCTCCTCGAGGACGACCCGGAGATGGCCGAGTCGCTCGGCGAGGTCCCCGTGGCCGTGTTGGAAAAGGGGAAGGTCGCCGGCGCCCACCAGCTCTCGGGCGCGGTGATGGACCCCGTGTCGATCCGGCAGCTCTTCCCCGATCTCGGCCCGGAGGACTGGCCCAACTACGGGCCCGTCGAGGGCGAGACCGTCTACTTCATGGCGAACTCGAAGCGCGCGCTCCCGCTCAAGCCGACGCCGCCGCCGTTCCGCAACCACGGCAACTACGTCATCTCCGTGGCCGAGCTCAACCGCTGGCTCGCCGGGAAGGCCGAGGAGGCCGGCGCCTACATCCTCGCCGAGACGGCAGCGAGCAAGCTGCTCGTAGAGGACGGCGCGGTCGTGGGCGTGCGCTCGGGCGACAAGGGCCGCGGCAAGGAGGGTCAGGAGCTCTCGAACTTCGAGCCCGGCTCGGACGTCGTGGCCAGGGCCACCGTTCTCGCCGAGGGCTGCTGGGGCCACCTCACGGGCGCCGCGATCCCGCACTTCGGGCTCTCGAAGACCGGCGACCCGCAGGTCTGGGCGCTCGGGGTCAAGGAGGTCTGGGAGATCGAGAAGCCCTTCCACAGGATCGTCCACACCCTGGGCTGGCCGCTGCGCCCCCACCGTAAGTACCGGGAGTTCGGCGGCTCGTGGATCTACGGGATGAACCGCGACGGCGAGACGCCGAAGGTCTCGATCGGGTACGTCGCACGGTTGAACCACGCCGACGCGAAGCTCTCGGTCCACGACGTGCTCCAGGAGTTCAAGCTCCACCCGCTCGTGCGCAGGATCCTCGCGGGCGGCAAGCGCGTGGGGTGGGGCGCGAAGGCGATCCCCGAGGGCGGCTACTGGGCGATGCCGACACTCCATGCGCCGGGCATGGTCATCTGCGGGGACGCGGGCGGTATGGTGAACGTCCCGAAGCTCAAGGGCGTCCACTACGCCATCCACTCGGGGATCCTCGCCGCGGAGACGATCTACTCGCAGCTGAAGGCGGGCTCGCGGGACTTCTCCGCCTACGACGCCGCGGTGCACGACTCCGACATCGGCTCAGACCTCTACGAGTCGCGCAACATGGAGCAGCCCTTCGCGAGGGGCCTCGTGGTCGGCGGCGCGCTCGTCAACGCGATGGTGATGACGAAGGGGAGGTTCCCCGGAGGCCACTGGAGGACCCACCGCGACGCCGACGCCGCGCTGCTGTCCACGGACCGTGACAAGCGCTACCCGAAGCCCGACGGGAAGTACACGTTCGACAAGCTCTCGTCGGTCTTCATCACGGGCAACGAAACCCGCGACGACGCTCCGAGCCACATCCGCATCGAGAAGCGCGTGCCGCGCGAGGTCGCCGAGATGTGGCAGTGGATGTGCCCCGCGGGCGTCTACGAGGTCCCCGACGGTGCGCCGGCCGAGGGTCCGGTGGACCTCGTCGTGAACTACACGAACTGTGTGCAGTGCGGCGCGATCACCGCCAAGGGCGGCCGGCTCACGGTTCCCGAGGGCGGCGACGGGCCGCTGTACCAGATCACCTGAGCGGCGTTCACGTCCGCGCAACTTCAGGCGCTCTGGCTTGTTCTGGGGAACGTGCGCCGCCTCGCCCTCACCCTGATCCTCCTCGGCGCCCTCGCCGTGCCCACGGCCGCGTCGGCCGCGTCCAAGCCCCTGCGGGTCAACCTCACCGCCTGCCGCCACGGCGTCAACGCGGTGGACCGCTACCTCCAGACGACCTCGACGGTCCGCCTCGTGCCGCGCTCGGTGCGGGTGGTGATGCGCTACGAGCTCTTCTGGCGCCAGGCGGGCAAGAGCGGGTTCTCGCGCTACCCGTCGCCGCCCTTCGAGCGACGCTTCCGGAAGGCGAGCCAGCACGTCTACACCGTCGGAAACCTCCCGGCGCGGGCCGCCTACCGCCTGCATGTCCGGGCCCGATGGTTCGCCAAGGGTGGCCGCATCGTCCGCACCGACCACCGCATCACGCGGACCTGCTTCCAGCCCGACGTCCGGCCCGACCTCACCGTCGTGCGCTTCGTCCGGATCGGGAAGCAGCGGTTCGCCGCGGTGATCCGGAACGTCGGCCTCACCGCCGCCGGGCCGTTCGCGGTCGACACGACGCCGTTCGGCGGGCTCGGGGCGGGCCGGAGCGTCCGCGTGTTCGTCGGAGCGTGCGCCACGGTTACCGTCGATCCGGATGACCGGGTCCACGAACACGACGAGACGAACAACTCGCGTACGGCCCCCTGCCCGCCGGGCTAGCCTGCCGCCCCCATGCGGGGGAGACGACGCTGGATGATGGCCCTGACGGCGCTCGTGCTGCTGGTCGGCGCGGGCATCGGCGTTGTCCTCGCCACGCGGGAGTCGAAGTCCGAAAGCGACCGCGCCGAGCAGGCCCGCGAGGGTCGCTTCGGGGGGAACCCGCGCCTGGAGCGGCGCGACGAGGGCCGCGAGCGCCGGGCGATCCCGGAGATCAAGGGCGGCGACGGCGGCGAGGCACGCCGCGGCGGCCCGCGCTCGCCCGCGGCCGAGGCCGTCGCCCAGCGCGCCTACCCGCGCGCGTACGTCGACGACCGCCGCGCGCTGGCCACCCGGCGGGCGTTCCGCCGCGTGGGCGCCCGCAGCGGGCCGGCCGACTACTTCCGCACCCGCGTCGGCCTTCCGCGCCGCGACCCGCGCCGCGGCCCGGCGCTCGTGGCTGGCCATCGGGCCGGTGACCCCGCTGGTAGCCAAGGAGGCCACACAGACCTACGACCCGAAGACCGACGTGGGCACGCCAACCACGAACTCGGGCCGCGTCACCGCGATCGCGGTCGACCCCGCCTGCTCGGCGACCTCCTGCCGCGTGTGGGTCGGCGCCGGGGACGGAGGTGTCTGGCGTACGTCGGACGCCCTGGCCGCGAAGCGGACCTGGACGCCGCCGGGCGCCTCGCTGCCCACGAATGCGATCGGCTCCCTGTACTACGACGCCCCCCGGAAGACGCTCTACGCGGGGACGGGCGAGCCCAACGGCTCGGGCGACTCGGAGGCCGGCCTCGGCCTCTACCGCTCCACGGACGGCGGCGCGACCTGGTCGGCGGTCCCCGGCTCGCTGCCCGTGGCCACCAACCGCTCGATCTCCTCGATCGTGATCGACCCCACGACCCCGCGGACGATGTAAATCGGAACGGCGCTCGCCCGCCACGGGCTCTCCTCCGTGCAGGGCGCCCGGCGCACGCCGCCCGGCGCGCCCGCCCTCGGCGTCTACAAGTCCACCGACGGGGGCCAGAGCTTCTCGCCGCTCTCCGGCCTGGCCTCCAAGACCTCGGCGGATCCCACCCCGCCCGATACCGGCCTGGACTTCTTCACGGGTGGGATCTACCGGCTCGAGCTCGACCCCACCAAGTCCTCGACGGTCTACGCCAGCGTCGCGGGCTACGGGCTGTGGCGCTCGCAGGACGGAGGCGGGAGCTGGAGGAACATCTTCCGCACCCTGAACCAGTCGGCCTTCGACGCCGACGGCAACCCCACGACTCGAGCGGGGACCGCTCGGAGTTCGACGCGGTCGCCACGCCCCAGGGCACCACCCGCATCTACCTCGGTGACGCGTCCGACGACTTCGCCATCGACGACGACCCGGACACCCCGGGCGCGGAGGTATGGCGGATCGGCGACGCGAAGGCGATCGCGGGCGTGGCCCGGCGCACCGACCCGCTCGACAACGCCGCCGCGGGCTGGGAGAAGCTCTCGAACCCCGAGAACGGGACCCCGGGCTTCCTGGCGCAGGACTTCTGCCAGAGCGGTCAGTGCGGCTACGACCAGTTCGTGGCCTCGCCGCCCGGGCAGCCCGAGACGGTCTGGCTCGGCGGCTCGTTCAACTACGACGAGCTGCCGACCTACGCCGGGGCGCCGCCCCGGTCCAACGGGCGCGCGGAGATCCGCTCCACCAACGCGGGTGTCTTCCAGGACAACGTCACCTGGCAGGACATGACCCAGGACGCCCTGCCCCCGGGCCGGCGCGAGTCGATCCACCCCGACCAGCACGCGATCGCCTTCGCCCCGGGCGGGAACATCGCCTTCGTCGGCCAGGACGGCGGCCTGATGCGGGTCGACGTCTCGACGACGAAGGACATCTCGGGCGAGTGCGACAAGCGGACCTACGTCTAGGAGTCGGACCCCGAACCGCTGCGCGCGCCCGACCTCGCAGACTGCAAGCGGCTGCTCTCTGCGGTCCCGCAGAAGCTCCAGTCGCTCGACGACGGGCTGAACACCCTCCAGTTCCAGTCGCTCTCGGTCTCGCCGACGAACCCCAGCCGGGCGCTCGGGGGCACGCAGGACAACGGGACGTGGGCGTTCACCGGCTCTCCGACGTGGACGGAGACGGTGGGCGGGGACGGCGGCCAGTCGGGCTTCGACCCGAAGATGCCGGGCATTCACTACCACAACTACTTCGACGCCACGCCCGAGGTGAACTTCCACGGCAACGACCCCAAGAAGTGGCTGGACATCTACGACGTGCTCCACGCCTCCGACGAGCAACAGTCCTTCTACTCGCCGTTCACCCCCGACCCGACCGTCGGCGGCCGGGCCTACACCGGGTTGGAGTCCGTGTGGCGCACGGACGACAACGGCGGCGCCGAGGCCGACCTCGAGCAGAACGGTTGCAACGCGCTGAACCTGGATCCCGATCGCACGGAGCCGTGCGGCGACTGGGTGCGCGTGGGGGCGAACCTCACGTCGGACTCATTCGGCCCCGAGCGCTCCGGGGACTTCGTGGCGGCCGTCGAGCCCTCGTCGGACCCCGACACGATCTGGGCGGCCACGCGCACGGGCCGGCTGTTCGTCACGGCCAACGGCGACGACGTCCCCGGCTCGGTCTCCTGGCGGCGCATCGACACGCCGGAGAGCCCCGGACGGTTCGTCTCCGGGGTCGCCGTCGACCCCTTCGACCCCGACCACGCGTGGGTGACGTACTCGGGCTACGACGCCTACACGCCCGACACCCCCGGGCACGTCTTCGAGGTCACCTATGACCCGGGCCGCGGCGTCGCACGCTTCGAGGACCGCTCCTACGACCTGGGCGATCAGCCCATCACCGATGTGGCCTACAACGAGCCGACGGGCGACCTCTGCGCCTCGACGGACTTCGGCGTGCTGCGCCTCCCGCGCGGGTAGCGCTCCTGGGTCCAGGCGGCGCCGGGACTGCCGCCGGTGGCGGTGTACGGCCTGACCCTCTCCGGCAACGGGCGCGTCCTGCTGGCGGCTACCCACGGGCGGGGTGTCTACCAGCTGCCCCTGCCGGCGCGCCCGCGCGTGAGGGTCTCCGGCCGCGCGCGGGTCGAGGTCGGCACCCGGGCCCGGTATCGGGCGACCGCTCAGGGCAACGGTCCCTTCTCCTTCGAGTGGGCGGTACCCGGGCGACCGGCGAAGCCGCGGGGCGCGCGGACCTTCGTGGCCACCAGGCCCGGTGTGCGGTTCGTGAAGGTGCAGGTGACCGACGCCGACGGCACGGTGACCCTGGCCGGGCGGCGGGTGCGGGTCGTCGACACGAAGAAGCCCGCGGTGACCTTCGCCGTGGGGGGCCGGGGCCGGCGGCTGAGCTTCGGGGGCAACGTGGTCGATCCCGGCGGGATCGCGCGCGTCCGGATCTCCTTCGGGGACGGGAGCTCACGCGCCCTGCGCCCCGGGCGGCGGGGCTACGTGGCGCCCCGCCACGTCTACCGCCGGGCGGGTTCCTTCACCGTGCGAGTGGAGGCGACGGACCGCAGCGGGAACCGCGCGGTGGCGGTCGAACGGGTGCGGGCCGGGCGCTAATCTTCATATTGTGAAGCAAGGAATCCACCCCGACTACACCGCCGTGAACGTCCGCTGCACGTGCGGCAACGAGTTCACGACCCGCTCGACCCAGGGCGACATCCACGTCGAGATCTGCTCGAACTGCCACCCGTTCTACACGGGTCGCCAGAAGCTCGTGGACACGGGCGGCCGGGTCGAGCGCTTCCAGCGCCGCGCGCGCCGCGCCGCGAAGCCCGCCCCGAAGACCGCCGCGCGGTAGCGGGCGGGGGCGGGGGGCGGGCCGATTCCTCAGGAGTCGACCACCGGCTTCGCCGGCGACGCCCGGGCTCCCGACGGGCGGCTCATGGCCTCCCGGGACGCGCCCGTCGGGGGGCAGGCCGTCCTCGAGGGCGTGATGATGCGCGGGGTCTCCACGTGGGCGGTCGCCGTCCGCGTGCCCGAGACCAACCGGATCGAGCTCACCTCGTTTCCGCTGACCTCGTGGCTCAAGCGCCACCGGGTGCTGCGGCTCCCCGTGATCCGCGGCGTCGTGGCGCTCGCGGAGTCTCTGAAGATCGGGTTCTCGGCGCTGCAGATCTCGGCCAACGCCCAGCTCGTGGCCGAGGGCGAGGAGCCCCAGGAGCTCTCCAAGGCCGCCTGGGCGGGGACGATCGTCGCCGCGCTCGCGCTGGCCGTCGGGCTGTTCTTCGTGGTGCCCGTGACCGCGACGTCGCTGATCAAGGATCAGCTCCACTCCTCGTTCCTGTTCTGGCTCGTCGAGGGCGTGCTGCGCACGGCGCTCTTCCTCGGCTACCTGCTGCTGCTCTCGCGCCTGCGTGACCTGCGGCGGGTCTTCGAGTACCACGGCGCCGAGCACAAGGCGATCGCCTGCTACGAGGCGGGCGAAGAGCTCGTCCCCGAGCGCGCCGAGCGCTACTCCCGCCTGCACCCCCGGTGCGGGACGAGCTTCCTGCTCATCGTGATGATCGTGGCGATCTTCGTCTTCGCCCCGATCGGGCTGCCCGCCTGGTACCTGCTCGTGACCACGCGGATCCTCGGCGTGCCGCTCATCGCCGGCCTCTCCTTCGAGGTGATCAAGTGGGCGGGGCGCAACCGCGGGAAGGCGTGGGTCCGCTCGGTGATGTGGCCGGGCCTCCAGCTCCAGAGGCTCACCACCCGCGAGCCCGACCGCGACGAGCTCGCGGTCGCGCTCACCGCGCTGGAGGCGGTGCTGTCGGTCGACGGCGAGGGCGCGGCCGGGGCCGAGGACCTCGTGGGTGTGGAGGTCGTGGCCTAGCGACACATACTCCTACGGGACGCCGGCTCCGAGCAGGCCGGCGATCACGCGCCCGAACGCCTCCGCGCCGAACGGCTTGGCCAGGAAGGCGTCGGCCCCCGCGCGCCGGCCGCGCTCCTCGTCGCGCTCGGAGGCGTGGGCGGTGAGCAGCAGGACGGGGACGCGGGAGAACTTCCGGATCGCCGTGAGCGCTCCGATGCCGTCGAGCTCGGGCAGGCCGACGTCGAGGACCACGAGGTCGGGGCTCTGCGTGCGGACGCCGTCGACCGCCTGATGGCCCGTCCGGCCCTCCGCGACCGCGTGGCCCTCGCGCTCGAGCAGGAGACGCACGAGCAGGAGGACGTCGGGATCGTCGTCGATGACGAGGACGCAGGCCACGTTGATCTCCTGAAGGTTCGCACGTCCGCCGAGTAGCGGTGATCCGCGCGCCGTGGACCGTGCGTAGAGTCCCACGTCTTGACCCAGACTATCCGCCTTGCTGCAGTTCCCCTGGCCGTCCTCGGGCTGTCCGCAACCGCCCCGTCCTCCGGGGCCGCGCCGGCTTCCCCCGCGGCCCCCTCCGCCTCCACGGCCCCGGCGACGCCTGCCCGGGGGCGCGTCTCGCGGGACGCCCTCGGGGTGAGCGCGCACACGCCCTTCCGCTTCGCTCACCGGCCGGCGGCGCTGGCGGGGGGATCGTTCACGGTCGCGGGCCGGGCCGGCCGTCCCGCGCACGGGCACCAGGTCATCGTCCGCCTCCTGCGCGGCGACCGCGTCGTCGCCGCCCGCCGGGTCGGCATCGACTCCAGCGGACGCTTCACCACCGTCTTCCGACCGAGCCACCCGGGTACGTTCACCGTCCGCGCGGTGCTCCCCGCGGCCCCCGGCCGCCTCGAGCGGCGCGGGCGCACGCGGGTCGGGGTCTATGAGCCCGCGCTCCACGCGGGCATCCGGGGCCCCCTCGTGCGCTGGGTGCAGGCCGAGCTCCACGACCTCGGCTACCTGGACCACCGCGCCACGGGTCGTTGGGACCTCGCCACCGGCGTCGCCGTGCTCGCCTACCGCAGCGCCAACGGCATCGGCGGCCTCGACGAGCCCACCCACACGAACCTCCGCGCGATCCGTGCGCTGCGCGACGGACGGCGCGGCTTCCGCGCGCGCTACGCCGGCCACGGCCACCATGTGGAGGCGGACCTCTCCAAGCAGATAGTCGTGCTCCTCGACGGGCGCCGCGTGGACCGCATCCTCCACATGAGCTCCGGGAAGCGCTCGACCCCCACGATCCTCGGCTCGTTCCGCTTCTACCGCAAGGACCCGGGCTTCAACTCCTCCGGGATGTACAACGCGAACTACTTCGTCGGGGGCTATGCCCTCCACGGCTACAAGTTCGTGCCCGACTACCCCGACTCGCACGGATGCCTGCGCATTCCGATGTTCGAGGCCAACTTCGTCTTCTCGTGGGTCCGGAACGGCGACCGGATCGACATCTATCCCTGAGATCGCCGCCCAGCGAAGCGACGTCCCGCGTCGCCGAAAGGCAGGAACATGAGCGAAGAGCTCAATCTCGTCTACGACTCGATCGACAAGGCGCATCAGCATGAGACGGCGTTCACGCGCCGCAAGCTCGTCGGCGCCGCCGCGGGGGCCATCGGGGGCCTCGGTCTTCTCGGCATCCCGGACGTCGTCAAGGCCGGCGGCGGGGGCCCGGGCAACACGCCCGAGAACATTCTCGCGCTCGCCGCGACCGTCGAGGTGCTGGCGACGATCGTCAACACGGTCGGGCCGGAGAAGGTCAACCTCGACCCGGTGGTCCGCCGCAACGTGCGGTCGGCCGCGCGTGAGGAGCTCATCCACTACGACGTGCTCACGGGCCCGCTCGGTGGCAGGGCGCTCACGAAGAAGATCTGGATCCCGAACTCGGTCTTCCGGAGCCAGCGGAACCTCCTGAACACGCTGGAGGTCGGCGACCAGGTCTTCATCAACGCCTACCTCATCGGCACCACGGCCTTCGGCAACGCGGGCAACGGCAAGTTCGCCCGGGTCACCGGGGAGTTCATGGGCGCCGAGGCCGTGCACCGCGCGCTGGCCCGCCAGGCGCTCGGCAAGCTCGGCAACGACCGGGCGTTCATGCAGTACACCTTCACGAACATCTTCCGCGCCAAGTCGCTGCTGGAGGGGGCCGGCTTCGGCTTCGGCAAGCGGGGCAGGGGCCCCGGGCAGTTCTACGAGCTGGACAGGGTCCGTCGCCGCACGCCGAACCCGGGCGGCGTCAACACGCGCACGCCCAAGTAGCAGTCCGTTCGAGGGTGGGCGGGGCGATCCGGCCCCGCCCCCCTCAACATCCTCTCCGCGCCCGCGCGTAGAAGCGCAAGGTAGGCGCCGTGGTGCGCGTGCCAGCTCCCCCACAGCGTCCGCCGCCGCCGGCGTGCCAGCAGGGGGCCAGCAGCGCGAGGGCGATCCGCCGCACGGGCCCGGACCTACACTCGGACGCGGCATGATCGCGCAGCTCGTCGACCAGATCGAGACCCGGTTCGCCGAGCTCGGGCGGCGCATGACCGACCCCGAGGTCATCGGTGATCGCACCGCGTACGCCGATACGGGGCGCGCGTACTCCGAGCTCGAGCCTGCCGCGAAGCTCGCGGGCGAGTGGCGCCGGGCGCACGGCGACGCGGAGGGGGCCCGGGAGCTGCTCGCCGAGGACTCAGACGACCCCGAGGTGCGCGAGATGCTCACCACCGCGGAGGCGCGACTCGAGGAGCTCGGGGAGGAGCTCCGCCTCGCCATGATCGAGCGCGACCCGGCCGACGAGAAGGACGTCATCGTCGAGATCCGCGCGGGCGCCGGGGGTGAGGAGGCCGGGCTGTGGGCGGGCGACCTCTTCCGCATGCTCACCCGCTACGCCGAGCGCCGGGGCTTCCGGACCGAGCCCCTCGCGGTGGGGGAGGGCTCCTACACGGTCGCGGTGAAGGGGAAGGGCGCCTACTCCGTGTTCAAGTTCGAGGGTGGGACGCACCGCGTCCAGCGGGTTCCCGAGACCGAGTCCCAGGGCCGCATCCACACCTCGACGGCCACGGTCGCCGTCCTGCCCGAGGCCGAGGAGGTCGACGTGGGAGTCGATCCCAACGACCTCCAGGTCGACGTCTACCGGTCGAGTGGCCCCGGCGGCCAGTCGGTCAACACCACGGACTCGGCCGTGCGCATCACCCACAAGCCGACCGGGATCGTCGTCTCCATGCAGGACGAGAAGTCCCAGCTCCAGAACCGGGAGAAGGCCATGCGGGTCCTGCGCGCGCGGCTGTATGAGCGCGCGGAGGCCGAGCGCCGGGCCGAGCTCGCCGCCACCCGCTCGGCCCAGGTCGGGACGGGCGAGCGCGCGGAGAAGATCCGCACCTACAACTTCCAGGAGAGACGGGTCAAGGACCACCGCGTGAACCTGATGCGCCACGACCTCGACGAGATCCTCATGGGCGACCTCGACGAGTTCACCGCCGCGCTCTCGGACGATGAGAGGCGCCGGCGCCTCGCCGGGCAGGCCGCTGCGAGCGCGTGAGGCGCTGGGCGCGGCGGGGCTCGAGCGGCTGGACGCCGAGGTGCTGCTGGCGCGTGTGCTGGGGTGCGAGCGGGCGCGGCTGGTGGTTGACGATCCTTCGTTGAGCCCCGCTCAGGCGGAGCGGTTCGCCGGCCTGGCCGAACGCCGCCGGGAGGGGGAGCCGGTCGCCTACCTCGTGGGGTGGCGGGAATTCCGGTGGTTGGAGCTCGCGGTCGATCCGCGGGTGCTCATCCCCCGGCCGGAGACCGAGCACCTGGTCGAGGCGGCGCTGGGGCTGCCCGCGGGCTCTCGCGTGGTCGACGTGGGGACGGGGAGTGGGGCGGTGGCGCTGGCGCTGAAGTCGGAGCGACCGGATCTGGAGCTGGTGGGCGTGGACGCGTCGGGGGATGCCCTGGAGGTCGCGCGGGGCAATGGGGAGCGGTTGGGGCTGGACGTGGAGTGGGTGGAGGGTGACCTGTTGGCGCCGGTGTCCGGCCCGATCGACGCCATCGTCGCCAACCTGCCCTACGTGCCCGCGGGGGAGACGGTCGCGGAAGGGGTGAGGTGGGAGCCCTCCGTCGCGGTCTGGGGCGGCCCCGACGGGCTCGATCTCATGCGTCGACTCGTCACCCAGGCCGGCGTGGGCCGGATTACCCCTCTCCTGGGGAGGAAAACCAGCCCACGCGGTCCCGGACCGGTCCCCTTCCTGGCCTTGGAGGTCGGCGCGACGCGGGCGCCGGAGGTCGCCGGGCTCTGTCAGGGCGCGGGGTATCGGTGGACGGAGACGCATCGGGATCTCGCCGGGCGCGACCGGGTGGTCGTGGCGCGCGCGTGACCCCGCACGCCGAGGCGTTCGAGCGCTGCATCGCCGCGGGCGGCGTGGTGGTCTTCGGGGCCGACACCGTCTACGGCCTCGCCTGCGACCCCGAGAGCCCCGACGCGGTCGCGCGCCTCTACGCCCTGAAGGGCCGGGCGGCCGAGAAGCCGTCCGCCCTCATGTTCTTCGACGCCGAACGCGCCCTCGCCGCGCATCCGGACCTCGGGCCCCGCACCCGGGAGGCGCTCCGCCGGCTGCTTCCCGGGCCGGTGACCGTGGTGCTGGCGAGCGGGGGCCTGCGGGTGCCGCGCGTGGAGCGCGACCACCCGCTGCACGACCTCCCGCGCCCCGTCCTCCAGTCCTCGGCGAACCGCGCGGGCGCTCCCGAGGCGCGCCAACTCGAGGACGTCGACCGGGCGATCCTCGCCGGGGCCGACCTCGTCCTCGACGCGGGCGAACTGCCGGGAACGGCCTCGACGGTCGTCGATCTCCGGCGCTACGAGCGGCGCGGGGAGTGGAAGGTCATCCGGTTGGGGGCGCTCGGACTCGGGACGCTGGAGGGCGAGCTAAGGTCGTCGGGGTGAACGATCCGCTCGCCCGCTCCCTCGCCGAGGTCGATCCCGAGATCGCCGACGTGCTCGCCCGCGAGCTCGACCGGCAGCGCACCACGCTGGAGATGATCGCCTCGGAGAACTTCGTGCCCCAGGCCGTCCTGGAGTGCCAGGGGTCCGTGCTCACGAACAAGTACGCCGAGGGCTATCCCGGCCGGCGCTACTACGGCGGCTGCGAGTGGGTCGACATCGCCGAGCAGCTCGCGATCGACCGCGCGAAGGAGCTCTTCGGCGCCGAGCACGCGAACGTCCAGCCGCACGCCGGCGCGCAGGCCAACGCCGCCGTCTACCACGCGCTGCTCCAGCCCGGCGACACCCTCATGGGCCTCGAGCTCTCCCACGGCGGCCACCTCTCCCACGGGATGAAGCTCAACGTCTCGGGCCGGCTCTACCAGGTCGTGCCCTACCACGTGGACCCCGAGACGAGCCTCGTGGACATGGACGAGGTCGAGCGCCTCGCCCACGAGAAGCGGCCCGGGCTGATCATCGCCGGCTGGTCGGCCTACCCCCGCTTCCAGGACTACGAGCGCTTCCGGGCGATCGCCGACGCGGTGGGCGCGAAGCTCATGGTCGACATGGCCCACTTCGCCGGGCTCGTCGCCGCCGGCCTGCACCCCAGCCCGGTGCTCCTGGCCGACGTCGTCACCACCACGGTGCACAAGACGCTGGGCGGCCCGCGCTCGGGCACGATCCTCTGCAAGGAGGAGTACGCGAAGAAGATCGACTCCGCCGTGTTCCCCGGCCAGCAGGGCGGCCCGCTCGAGCACGTGATCGCGGCGAAGGCCGTGGCGTTCAAGCTCGCGCTGGAGCCCGCCTTCCGCGAGCGCCAGGAGCGGACCGTCGCCGGCGCGCAGGCCGTCGCCGGGCAGCTTCTCGGCGCCGGCCACGGGATCTCCGTCCTCACGGGCGGCACCGACGTGCACCTCGTCCTCTGCGACCTGCGTGGATCCGAGCTCGACGGGCGCCAGGCCGAGGACCGCCTCCACGAAGTCGGCATCACCGTGAACCGGAACGCCGTGCCGTTCGACCCGCGCCCGCCCGCGGTGTCCTCCGGACTGCGGATCGGCACCTCGGCCCTGGCCACGCGCGGCCTGGGCGAGGAGGACTTCCGCGAGGTCGGTGAGCTCATCGCCATCGCGCTCTCCCCGGAGTTCGAGGACCGCCGGGACGAGCTGGCCGAGCGCGTGACCGCCGTCACGGAGCGCTTCGCGCTCTACGCGCACATGGGGGACCCCGCCCGCCCCGAGCCGGCCCCCGTCCGCTGATCGGCTCTCCCGGCGACGCTCCGACTCCCGCGGCGGTTATCGTCTCCGAGGCCGGATGCGGCCCCTCGACGCCCTCTACGCCGGTCTCGCAGCTGCGGTCGCGGCGGCGCTGCTGACCCCGCTCGCGGCGCGGGTCGCGTACGCCGTGGGCGCGGTGGACCGCCCCCGGGAGCGCGGGCTGGCCGACCGCGACACGCCGCGCCTCGGGGGGCTGGCGCTTTTGGGCGCCGTGCTCCTCGCCGCGCTGATCTGGCTCGGGTGGCACGGGAGCACGCGGGGGATCCTGCTCGGCGCCGTGCTCATCTGCGCGGTGGGCGCGCTCGATGACGTCGTCGAGCTGCCGGCCGCCCCGAAGCTGGCCGGGCAGGTGCTCGCCGCGGTCGTGCCTGTGCTCTCCGGGCTCACCGTCGACCGGCTGAACATCCCCTTCCTCGGCCCCCACGAGATCGACCCGTTCCTCGCCCACGTCCTCCCCGTGCTCGGGCTCGTGGCGCTCATGAACGCCGTGAACTTCTCCGACGGGGTGGACGGGCTCGCGGCGGGCGTCTGCGCGATCTCGGCCGTCGCCTTCTCGATCATCGCCTTCGACCTCCAGCGGGGCACCGCGGGAGTGTTCGCCGCACTCATCGCCGGCGCGTGCGCCGGCTTCCTCGTCCATAACTTCCACCCCGCGCGGGTCTTCATGGGGGACTCCGGCTCGAACCTCCTGGGCTACCTGCTCGGGTGCGTGGCGATCCTGGGGACGCTGAAGACCAACGCGGTCATCGCCCTCGTGGCCCCCCTGGCGATCCTCGCCGTGCCCTTCCTCGACACGGGCTTCGTGCTGGCCAAGCGCCTCCGCTACCGCCGCCGGGTGTGGGAGGCCGACACGAACCACTTCCACCACCGCTTCGCCCGCATCGGGTTCTCGCAGCGCCGGACGGTCCTGTACCTCTACGGATGGAGCGCGACGCTCGCCGGGCTCGCCGTCGCCCTGCGGTTCGTCCCCTACTACTCCCACGGGGCCTACCAGCCCTTCTGGCTCGCCGTCATGGGCCTCATCGGGCTCGTCGTCCTCGCCGTCTCGCTCTACCTCGTCCTCGTCCTCGAGATCCTCAAGTTCCGCCGCCTGCGCGCCCGCGAGCTCCGCGCCGCCGACCCGGGGACCGCGGAGTGGGAGATCGACGCCGAGGTGGCGCGCGAGATCGAAACCGGGGAATGGGAAGCCGTCGGCTCCTGAGCCGGGCCCGTGCGGATCTGGATCGACATGACCGCGCCCGCGCACCCAGTGGTGTTCCGCCCGCTGATCGCCGAGCTCACCGCGCGCGGGCACGAGGTGGAGGTGACCGCGCGCGACTACGCGCAGACGCTGCCGCTCCTGCGGCGCATGGGGATCCCGTACGTCGCGGTGGGCTCCCACGGCGGCGCTTCACGGACGGGCAAGCTCGTGGCGCTGGCCCGCCGCACCCCGCCGCTGGCGCGCCGCGGACGCCGGCACGGGTTCGCGCTCGCCGTCGGCCACGGCTCGAACGACCTCGCCCTGGCCGCCGCCGCCCTGCGCGTGCCGGCCGTCAACATGTTCGACTACGAGTGGGCGACCCAGCAGCACCAGATCGGCTGCCGGCCGGCGCGGCGGGTGCTCACCCCCGACCGGATCCCCCCCGAGCGCCTACGTCGCTTCGGGGCCCACCCGGGCAAGCTCCGCCAGTTCCCCGGCCTCAAGGAGGAGTACTACCTCCACGACTTCGTGCCGGATCCCGGGGTACTCGCCGAGCTCGGGCTCGAGCCCGGGCGCCCCGTCGTGGTGGTCCGCCCGCCCCCGGACGTATCGCTCTACCACCGGCGCTCCAATCAGCTGTTCCCGCAGGTCGTCGAGGCCCTCGGCCGTCGTGAGGACGCGCAGGCGGTCGTCATCCCGCGCACGGCGGCGCAGCGGAGTTACCTGCGGGCGCTCGGGTTGCCGTCCCTGCGGGTCCCCGAGGGCGCCGTCGACGCCCAGAGCCTCATCGCCCTCGCCGACCTCGTGGTCTCCGCCGGCGGCACGATGAACCGGGAGGCGGCGGCGCTCGGCACCCCGGTCTACACGACCTACGGCGGGCGTCTCGGCGGGGTGGACGAGGCGCTCATGCGCGAGGGACGGTTGCGTCCGCTGACCGATCCGCGGGCGATCGAGGTGCGCCCGTGCCCCCCGCGGACCTCGCTCGACCGGCGTGATCCCGCCCTCCTCGTCGATCTGATCCTCGAGGCCGCGGGATGAGCGCTCCGGCCCCGGCCCCCGCCGTCGCCCTCGAGCGGGCTCTGGACCGTGGGTGGGAGCGCGTCCCCCACGCCTTCGACCCGGAGCCCGTCGACGTCGCCCTGCGCGCGCTGGATCTCGTCATCGCCGGCGCGGCGGGAATGCTCCTCTCGCCCGTCGCCGGGGCGGTGGCGCTGGCCATCCGGGTCACCGATGGCCGGCCCGTCCTGTACCGCGGTGCTCGCGTCGGACGTGGCGGGCGCCTGTTCACGATGGTGAAGTTCCGGACCCTGCGCCGCGACGCCGCGCACCGGCTCGACCCCTTCCTCGGCCCGGAGCTGACGCGCCTCACCGAGCAGGAGATGACGGGGGTGGGCCGGGTCGTCCGGGCGACGCACCTCGACGAGCTGCCCCAGGTCCTGAACGTGCTGCGCGGCGACATGAGCATCGTCGGGCCACGCCCCATCCGCCCGACGTTCTTCGTCGAGCTGACCGAGGAGATACCGGCCTACTGGCAGCGCCTCGCCGTCCGCCCGGGGATGACCGGCTTCGCCCAGCTCCGCCTCACGCGGGAGATGACCTGGGCGGAGAAGCTCCACCACGACTTCGAGTTCATCGCCGACCGCTCGGTCGGGCTCTACCTCCGGGTCGTCGCCGCGACTGGGGTGCGGGTGCTCACCCGCCTCGCCCTGGCCGCCGCGGGCCGCGCCCGCGAGGTCACCTAGTGAAGGGCCACTAACCGATGTGCGGGATCGCGGGGGTCGCCCGCTCCGACGGGGCGGCCGCCGACGTGCGCGAGGTAGAACGGATGCGCGATGCGCTGACCCACCGCGGGCCGGACTCCGCCGGGCTGTGGGGCGACGGCCCGGTGGCGCTCGCGGCGCGGCGGTTGGCCATCATCGATCCGGAGCACGGCGAGCAGCCCGCGCGGTCCGAGGACGGGCGCGTGGTGGTCGTCCTCAACGGGGAGATCTACAACCACGGCGAGCTGCGCGCGGGGCTGCGCGGGCGCCACGAGCTCGCCTCGCGCTCGGACACCGAGGTCCTCGTGCACCTCTACGAGGAGGAGGGAGAGGCCTTCCTGCACCGTCTCCGGGGCATGTGGGCGCTCGCCCTGTGGGATGCGCGGCGCGACACGCTGCTGCTCGCGCGCGACCCGTGGGGGATCAAGCCGCTGTACGTGAGCGAGAGCCCCACCGGGCTCGCCTTCGCCTCCGAGCTCAAGGGGCTGCGGGCGATGGACGGGTTCACGACCGAGGTCGACCCCGACGCGCTCGCCGCCTTCCTCGCCTTCAACGCGATCCCGGCGCCGCTGACGATCTTCCGGGGCACCCGCAAGCTCGGCCCGGGCCACCTGCTGCGCTGGGCGGGCGGGCGGGCGAGCGTCGAGCGCTGGAGCCGCCCCCGGCCCGTCCCGGCCGCCGAGGTGCGCCGTGACGCCCCCGACGCGCTCGCCGCCGAGCTGCGCGAGCGCCTGCGGGACTCCGTCCGGGCCCACCTCGTCTCCGACGTCCCGGTCGGCGTCCTGCTCTCGGGCGGGGTGGACTCCTCCGCGCTGGCCGCGCTCGCCGCGGAGGCGCGGCCGGGCATCGCCACGTTCTCCATCGGCTTTCGGGAGGAGTCGTGGAACGAGCTCCCCCTCGCCCGGCTCGTCGCACGGCGCTACGGGACCGACCACCATGAGCTCGTCGTCGCCCCCGACGCCGCCGAGCTGCTCCCCGAGATCGTCGGCGCCTTCGACGAGCCCTTCGCCGACTCCTCGGCGCTGCCGACCTATCTCGTCTCGCGCCTCGCCGCCGGTCACGTCACCGTCGCCCTGTCCGGGGAGGGGGGCGACGAGCTGTTCGGGGGCTACGAGACCTACGTAGCTGACCTCCTCGCCGCCCGGGTCGGCCGGGTCGCGCGGTTGGCCTCCCCGCTCGTCGAGCGCCTTCCGAGCTCCGCGGAGCGCGTCTCGCTCGACTACCGGCTCAAGCGCTTCACCCGCGCGGCGCACCTCCCGCCGCTCGAGCGCCACCACGGCTGGAAGGAGATCTTCGGGCCCGCGGCGCGCGCCTCGCTGCTCGCCCCCGGCCTGCGCGACGGGCGTGATCCCGTCGACCTGCTGCGCGCCCGCTGGGCCGAGACCGCCGGGGCCGAGCCGCTGGCCCGCCTCCAGGACGTCGACCTCGGGATCTACCTGCCCGACGACCTCCTCGTGAAGACCGATCGGGCGAGCATGGCCCACTCGCTCGAGGTCCGCGTCCCCTTCCTCGATCCCGTGGTGGCCGAGCTCGCCCTCGCGCTGCCGACCGCCCAGAAGGTCCGGGGCACCGCTAAGAAGCGCCTCCTGCGGCGCGCAGTCGCGCCGCTCGTGCCCGCCGAAGTGCTCTCCGCGCGCAAGCGGGGCTTCTCCATCCCCGCCGCGGCATGGCTGCGCGGCCCCCTGGTCCCCTTCGCCCGCGAGGTCCTGAGCGTCGGGACCCTGCGCCGCCACGGGCTGCTCGAGCCCGTCGCGGTCCATGCGGTGCTCGAGCGCCACGTCTCGGGCCGCGAGGACCTCTCGCGCCAGCTCTGGGGGCTCCTTTCGCTCACCCTCTGGCGGGAGGGGCTGGACGCTCAGCGGCCGTAGACCGCGCCGAGCCACACGGCCGACAGGGCCTGGACGAGATCGTCGAGGTCGCCGGGGTCCTGGGCGGCCGGGCTGCTCATCATGTGCTGGTAGGCGGTGCGCTCGGTCATCCACGTCAGGGCGAAGGCGACGCCCCGCGCCGGCAGGTCGGCATCCACGCGGCCCGCGGCCTGCTCGGCCTCGATGCGCACCCGGCTCGCCTCCACGAAGCGTCCGATGAGGTCGTCGCGCCAGAAGCGGGCAACGTCCTCGTCGGTGGCCGAGGCCTCCACCACCGCGCGCAGGACCGCGCCGTGCTCGTGGTAGAGCCCGAGGACGGAGCGCAGGGCGGCCACGAGGTCCTCGGCCCCGTCGCCGTCCCCGCTCCACCAGGCCTCCGCGACTCCGAAGAGCTGCTCGGAGACCTCGGCGGTCACGCGCATGAGCAGCTCGCGCTTGTCCGAGAAGTAGAAGTAGAACGCCGTCCGCGAGATACCCGCCCGCGTGGCGATGCGCTCGATGCCGAGCTCCCCGAACGCGGTCCCCTCGTCGAGCAGGTCGTGGGTCGCTGAGACGACGGCCTGCTCGATCTGCTCGCGGCGGGCGGTGGGCATGACGGTGGATCAGGGTAAGGAGCGTCCATGCGGCTCTGGCCCACCGTCAAGCGGACCGCGAGCGAGTTCTCCGACGACAACCTCACCGACTGGGCGGCGGCGCTGACGTACTACGGGCTGCTCGCCCTGTTTCCCGCGCTCATCGTGCTCGTCTCCCTGCTCGGGGTCTTCGGCGACGCGGGCAGGACCACGGACGCCCTGTTCAACATCCTGCGCCAGTCGGGGGCGTCGGGAAGCACCATCGACTCCGTGCGCGGCCCGATCAACGGGGTCATCTCGTCGAAGGGGGGCGCGGGCGCGCTGCTCGGCTTCGGCCTGCTCGGGGCGTTGTGGTCGGCGTCGGGCTACATCGGGGCGTTCATCCGCGCTGCGAACTCCGTGTACGAGATCAACGAGGGCCGGCCGTTCTGGAAGCTGCGCCCCCTGCAGATCGCGGTCACCTTCCTGGCCGTCGTGCTCCTCGCCGTCGTGCTCCTCGCCGTGGTCGTCACGGGTCCCCTGGCGCAGGCCGTCGGCGACCAGATCGGCCTGGGCTCCACCGCGGTGACCGTGTGGAGCATCGCGAAGTGGCCGGTGATCCTCGTCGTGCTCATGGCGATGATCGCCTTCCTCTACCGCGCGGCGCCGAACGTCCGCCAGCCGGGCTTCCGGTGGATCTCCCCCGGGGGCGCGGTCGCGGTGGTGCTGTGGATCCTCGCCACCGGGGGGTTCTTCTTCTACGTGGCGAACTTCGGCTCCTACAACAAGACCTACGGCACGCTCGGCGGGCTCATCGTCCTGCTCGTGTGGATGTGGCTCTCCAACGTCGCGCTGCTCTTCGGGGTGGAGTTCGACGCCGAGCTCGAGCGCACCCGGGAGCTCGAGGCGGGCGTGCCCGGCGCCGCGCGGGCCATCCAGCTTCCGCCGAAGGACGCCCCCAAGGACGGCCCGGTGCGCGAGGGCGAGGACACGGAGCTCGCTGTCCCCGAATTCGATCCCGGCGCACGCTCCGGGTGAGCGGTCGCCGCCCGTGGATCGTCGCCGGGATCGCCGTCGTCACCGCGCTGGCCGGGGTGCTGCGGTATTCGGACGCGCCCGCGCTGCTCGCCTTCGTCGTGGCGACGGTGTCGCTCGCCGGGCTCGCCTGGGTCGTGTCGGTGGCCACCGAGCAGGTCGGCGAGCGCTTCGGTCCGGCGGCCACCGGCGTCCTGCAGTCCACGCTCGGGAACCTGCCCGAGTTCTTCGTGGTGATCTTCGCGCTCTCGGCCGGGCAGGTCACCGTGGCGAAGTTCTCCGTCCTCGGCTCCATCCTCGCCAACTCGCTGCTCGTCCTCGGCCTCGCGATCGTCGCGGGGTCGCGCGCCGCGGACGACGGGGTGATGCGCTTCTCGCCACGGCTGCCGAACGACACCGCGACCCTCCTGCTCCTGGCGAGCTTCATCATCACCCTCGTGGGGGTGGCGCTCGCCACGCAGGACGTGAACGCAGGGGAGGCACGCGACATCTCGACGATCAGCGCGGTGTGCCTGCTCGTCGTGTACCTCGCGTGGGTGATCCCGTACGTGAGAAGCGGCGCCGGCGCGGCGGCGGGAGAGGGCGAGAAGCCGCGCCACGCGGTGCCGCTCGCGCTGCCCCTCACCCTGCTCGGAGTGGGCGGTGTGGCGTCCGCGTTCGTGTCGGACTGGTTCATCCACGCGCTGGAGCCGACGATCACGCAGCTCAAGCTCTCCGAGGCGTTCGCGGGCCTGGTGATCGTCGCCGTCGCCGGCAACGCCGTCGAGAACGTCGCGGGGATCGTCCTCGCCCACAAGGGCCAGGCCGACCTCGCGATCTCGGTGATCAAGAACTCCGTCGCGCAGGTGGCCGCCTTTTTGTGGCCGACGCTCGTGATCGTCTCGCTGCTGCTCTCCCGGCGGCTGGACTTCGCGCTCGACCCGGTGTACATCGCGGCGCTGTTCGCGACGGCGATCGCGATCTACCAGGTCACCGCCGACGGCCAGGCGACCCTCTTCGAGGGCTGCGCCCTCGTAGCCTCGTTCGTCGTGCTCGGCACCCTCACCCTCTACGAGTAGATGCGCGGGCGGACGCGTGGCCTGGGCCCGGCCGTGCTCGGGGTGGCGCTCGGCCTCGCCGCGGGGCTGTTCGACGCCGAGGCGCTGTGGATCCCCGCGGCCGGGCTCGTCCTCCTGTGGGCGCTGGTGGCGGGAGCACTGTGGGTCGCGGCGCGCGGTGCCCGCGTCGAGCGGGAGCTCGGAGCGGCGCGGGTGGTGGAGGGCGAGCCCCTGGTCGTCCGCGTCCGGGCCCGCGCGGGCCGGCTGCGCCTGGCGGGCGGCGAGCTCGTCGCGATACCGGGCCCGCACCCCCAGGAGGCGCCGGTCGCGCGCCTCGCCGCCGGGCGTGGAGGTGTCGCGGGAGAGGCCGCGCTCTCCTTTCCCCGGCGGGGACGGGTGACCCTGCCGCCGGCCGAGCTCCGCCTGGTCGACGCGCTGGGCCTCGGCGTCCGGACCGTGTCCGGCGGGGAGGGGGACGACCTTCTGGTGCTCCCTCGCGTCGAGCCCGTCCGCTCCCTCGCCGCCGGCGGCGGTCTGCTGCGCGGCGGCGAGGACGGCGCCCACACGGCGCCGGGCGCCGAGTCGGAGATCGACGGCCTGCGTCCCTACCGCGAGGGCACGCCGGCGACCCGGATCCACTGGCCGGCGCTCGCCCGCGGGGCCGGCCTCGTCGAGCGGCGGATGCTCCCCGAAGCCGAGCGCCTCCCGCTCGTGGCCCTCGACGCCGGCCGGGAAGCCGATGGCGATGCGCTCGACGCCGCGGTGCGCGCAACGGCGTCGCTTGCCATGGCGCTCGCCGCGCGCGGCGGATGCGCCGTGCTCCTGCCCGGGGACCGCCGGCCCACCTCGCTCGAGCCGGCGCTCCTGGCGTGGCCCGGCCTGCACGCGCGGCTCGCCCTGGTGGAGCCCGGCCCGAGCCTGGGCCTCGGCGGTCACGCGCACCGCCACCGCACCCTCGTCCTCGTCTGCGCCCGGGCGCCCACGCGCGCGCCCGTGGCGCTCACCGCCGGCCCGCGGGGCGCGCGGTTGCTCGTGGTGCCGGGAACCTGGGGATCGGCTCCACCGGTGCTCGCGGTGGCGGGCTGCCACGGCTACGCGCTCGGCGCCACGTCGGGACGCCTCGCGGACCCCGTTAGCGAGGCGGTGCTCTCGTGAGCGCCCTCGCCGCGCCGCGGGCCATGCGCCGCCGCATCGCGCTCCCCGACGTCCCCCTGGTCGTCCGCGGGCTCGCCGTCCTCGCCCTCGTCCTCGCGGGGGGGACGTGGTGGACGCGCATGCTCGCCCCCGCGCCCACCCACCGGGCGCTGGCGTGGACGGCTCTGGGCGGCGCGCTCGCCGCCTGCCTCGTCCTGGCCGGACGCCTCCCCGGTCCGGCGCGCCAGGCCGGGGCGGCGCTCGCGGCCGTCGCCGGCCTGGCGGCGTCCCTGCCCGCCGTGGGCGTCCCGCTCCGGCTGCTCGCGCCCGCGCACTGGGACGAGCTCGGCGCCGGGATCGGGCGCGGCCTGGCGGCGCTGCCCGGGCTGCTCGTCCCCTACGACGGGGCGCCCGGTGGCTGGACGGCGCGCACCGTCCTGGCGGGCGGGGCCGGCCTCGTGGTGCTCGCCGTCGCCCTCGCCCTGTGGCCGCGGGGCTCGCGCCGCGGGTTCCCCGCACTCGCCGCGGTGCCGCTCATGGTCCTCGCCGGAGTCCCCGCGGTGGTCGTCCACGGCCAGGACCCGGTGGGCCAGGGCCTGGTCCTCTTCGTGGGGCTCGCGGCGCTCCTGGCCGCCGACCGCGTCGTCTCACCCGACGTGCCCGTCGCCCTCGTCGCGCTGCTCCTGGCCGCCGTCGCCGCCGTCGCCCTGCGCCCGGCGCTCGACGCCGAGCGCCCCTGGTTCGACTACGAGGCCGCGGCGGGCCGGCTGGGCGCCGTACCCGTCACCTTCGACTGGTCGCAGGGCTACGGGCCGCTGGACTGGCCGCGCACGGGGCGGGAGGTGCTGCGGATCGCCTCGCCCCGGCCTCTGTACTGGAAGGCGCAGGATCTCGAGGGCTTCGACGGAGTGGGCTGGACGCCGCTGCCCCCGGGCTCGGTCTCCTCGGACGCCGGCGGGCGCAACCCGTTCGACCTCGCCCTGGAGCACCCGGAGTGGGTCCGCCGGATCCGCGTGGCCGTGGGCGGGGTGCGCTCGGACCGGGTCTTCACGCCGGGCGAGCCCCTGGACATCACCGGCGCGCCCCACCCGGTCGCGACCGAGAGCCGCTCCGGCGCCTTCCCGATCGCCGAGCCGCTGCGCGACGGCGACGGCTACGCGGTCACGTCGTACGTACCCCGGCCCGGCCCGCGCGCGCTGGCCACCGCCGGCGACGTCTTTCCCGGCGCGCTCATCGTCGATCGGGTCGTCCGGCTCCCGCCCGCCGGGCTCGCCGATCTCGGCCCCCGGGGCGCGGCGTCGCGCGCGCTCGTGCGCGCCGGGACCCTTCCCGAGCTCGTGGTGCCCGCGTGGGGCTCGGGTGCCGGCCTCCGCATGTTCGACGGCGCCTCCCCGTCCGACGCCATCCGGGGCTCGGCCTACGCCGGGGTGTGGGATCTGGCCCGGCGGCTCAGGGGGGGCACGGCGACCCCGTACGCCTACGCGCGGCGGATCCTGGCCTACCTCTCGAGTCGCCCGTTCCGCTACACGGAGTCCCCGCGGCCGGCCGGAGCGCCCCTGGCCGACTTCCTCCTGCGCACCCACCAGGGCTACTGCCAGCACTTCGCGGGCGCGATGGCGCTGCTGCTGCGCATGGGCGGGGTGCCCGCGCGCGTCTCCACCGGCTTCGCGCCCGGGCAGCGGGACGCCCAGAGCGGCGAGTGGGTCGTGCGCGACACCGACGCGCACTCCTGGGTCGAGGCCTACTTCCCCGGTCTCGGGTGGGTCACGTTCGACCCCACCCCCGCCGCCGCGCCGGCCCGCGGCCAGGAGACCTCGAACCTCGTGCCCAAGCTCGTCGAGCGCGTGGGAAGCGGCCCCGCGGGGGCGGCGACCCCCCTCGATCCGCGCGGAGGGGGCCTCCACCCCCTGCGGGGGACCACCTCGGCCCCCACACGCGGCGCCGGTGGCCCGGGCGCCTGGCTCTGGGCGCTGCTCGGCGCGGGCGTGCTCACCGCGGCAGGGGCTGCGCTCCTCCTCGTCCGGAGGGCCCGGCGGCGGCCGGGCTCCCCGGCCGAGCGCGCGTTCGCCGAGCTCGAACAGGCGCTGCGGCGCTCGGGGCGCCCCGCCGCGGCGCCCGTGACCCTCCGCACGCTCGAGGAGCGCCTGCGCGCCGCGCCCGAGGCGGCTGGCTACGTCCGCGCCGTGCGCGCCCTGCGGTTCGGGCGCCCGGGAAGCGGGCCGAGCGCGGCCCAGCGCCGCGCCCTGCGCACGGAGCTCGCCCGCGGGCTCGGTGTCGTCGGGCGCGTCCGCGCGGGGTGGGCCCTGCCGCCGCGGCGCCGCGAGGGGCCCGGGACGGTCTGAGCATGGCCGCGACGCTCCCCGAGGTGGACCTCGACCGCCTTGCCGCCGACGCCCGCGCGGGCGGGCGGCTCGGCCTGGACACGGAGTTCATGACCGAGGGTCGCTACCACGCCCTCCTCTGCCTCGTGCAGGTCTCCGTCGAGGACCCCGCCGCGCCCGCCGGCGTCCGGGTCGAGCTCATCGACCCGCTCGCCCGCACGGGCGACCCCGCACCGCTGGCCGCCGTGCTCGCCGATCGGACCGTCGACGTCGTCCTCCACGCCGCCCGTCAGGACGTGGCGATCCTCCGCCGGGTCTGGGACACGGAGATCTCCGGTGTGTGGGACACCCAGATCGCCGCGGGGTTCGCCGGCTTCGCCGCCCAGGCGGGGTACGTGAACCTCCTCGGCGAGGCGCTCGGCGTCCGCCTGCCCAAGTCCGCGAGCTTCACGCGCTGGGACGTCCGTCCCCTCACCTCCGAGCAGCTCGAGTACGCCGCCGGCGACGTCCTCTACCTCCTCGCCCTCGCCGACCGCCTGCGTGAGCGCCTGCGCGAGACCGGGCGCGAGGGGTGGGTCCGCGACGAGTGCGCCGCGCTCGAGCGCGTCTCGGACGCCCGGGACCCCGGCGAGGCCTGGCGTCGGCTGCCCAAGGCCACCAACCTCCCGGCCGGCGCCCGGACCGTGGCGCGTGAGCTTGCCGCCTGGCGCGAGGAGACCGCCCAGGTTGAGGACCGCCCGGTCGCGTCGGTGCTCGCCGACGCCGCCCTCGTGGAGATCGCGCGGCGCCGGCCCGCAAGCGCATCCGAGCTCGGCACGATCCGCGGGGTCCACGGCGGGGTCCTGCGCCGGCGGGGCGAGGACGTGCTGCGCGCCGTGGCGCGCGGGGCGGCCAAGCCGCCCATGGCGCGGGAGCCCGAGTCAGGCCCGGGCCTGACCGCCCGCGACGCGCCCCTCGTCTCCCTCGCCGAGGCCTTCCTGCGTCAGCGCGCGCTGGAGGAGGGCCTGGCCTACGAGGTCCTCGCGACGCGCGCCGATCTCAACCGGGTCGTCGGAGCGGCCCGGCACGGGCGCGACTCCGACGGGACGCGCGTGCTCGAGGGCTGGCGGCGCGAGGTCGCGGGCGAGGAACTGCTCGATCTGCTGGCCGGGCGCCGGTCGCTCACGGTCGCCCCCGGTGGGCTCGAGGTGGGGAGCACTTCTCCGCCTTCCCGCTAGTATCGGTGCCGACATGGGCATCGGCACCTCGCTCTTCCTCATCGCCCTGGGGGCAATCCTCCACTGGGCGGTGACGGCGACCCTCTCGGGCGTGAACGTCCAGACCGTCGGCCTCATCCTCATGATCGTGGGGGTCCTCGGCCTCGTGGTCTCCGTGCTGTGGCTCACGGTCCTCTCGGACCGTCGGCGCGACCCTGGCGCGGCCCCGCGGGACCGGGACGTCTACTGATCGGGCGTACCAACGGGACGGGAGGCTCCGTCCGCGCCGGGGCATGACGGGCGGGTGCACGCACTAGGCTCGGCCCGTGGCTGATCGCTCCTCCCTCCGGCTCGTCGCCGTGGGGGCGTCGGCCGGCGGCGTCGAGGCGCTCAGCCGGTTCGTCGCGCACCTGCCGGGCGACCTGCCCGCGGCGGTGCTCGTGGTCCTCCACGTGCTGCCCGACGGGCACTCGGTCCTGCCGACGATCCTCGACCGCGCCGGGCCGCTGCCCGCCACCACCGCCGAGGACGGTAAGCCGGTGAGGGCGGGGCAGGTGATCGTCGCCCTCCCCGACTGCCATCTCGTCGTCGAGAACGGAATCGCGCACAACGTGCGGGGGCCGCGCGAGAACGGGCATCGCCCGGCCGTCGATCCGCTCCTGCGCTCTGTCGCCGTCGAGGCGGGCCCGGACGTGATCGCCGTCGTGCTCTCCGGCACCCGCGAGGACGGCGCGGCCGGGGCGCGCACGGTCAAGACGGCGGGCGGGCTCGTGTTCGTGCAGGACCCCACCGACGCGCTCTACCCCTCGATGCCCGCCAGCGTCCTGCGCGCCGTCGACGTCGACGGCCAGGGCTCCCCGGCCGAGGTCGCCGCGCTCGTCGCCGCGGCGCTCGGCGCTTCTCGCGTCCCGGGCGAAGTGGCCCCCGCGGTGGCGCCCGGCCACGACGTGGAGGACACGGACGCGTCCGGTCTCACCTGCCCGGATTGCGGAGGGGCGATCTGGGTCGACGGCGAGGCGGGCGCCCCATCCTTCAACTGCCACACGGGCCACCGCTACTCCGACCAGTCCATGGTCGCCGGGCAGCGCAGCGCCACGGAGGCCGCGTTGTGGGTGGCGGTCCGTCACCTCGAGGAGCGTGCGGGGCTGATGCGCCGGATGGCCACGAGCATCGGCGCGCGCGGACCGGTCGGCGCCCAGCGGTTCGCGGCCGCCGCCGCGGAGTCCGAGCAGCACGCCAAAGTCATCCGCGAGCTGGTGGTGGGCGGCGAGGCGATGCCGTGAGCGAGGCCGGCCTCGAGGCGGTGCTGGACTACGTGCGGCAGGAGCGGGGCTTCGATTTCACGGGTTACAAGCGCCCGACCCTCGGGCGGCGCGTGGCCAAGCGGATGCACGCGGTGGGGGTCTCCGACCACGGCGACTACCTCGACTTCCTCGAGGTCCACGCGGACGAGTTCCCCGCGCTCTTCGACGCGCTGCTCATCAACGTCACGCGGTTCCTGCGCGACCCCGCCCCCTGGCGCTACCTCCGCGAGACGACGATCCCCGCCCTGGTCGCGGCCCGGGCCCCCGACGCGCGGATCCGGGTCTGGTCGGCGGGCTGCGCCTCGGGCCAGGAGGCCTACTCGCTGGCCATGCTGCTGGCCGAGGCGCTCGGCGAGGAGCAGTTCCTGGCCCGGGTCAAGGTCTACGCGACGGACGTCGACGAGCAGGCGCTCGACGAGGCGCGCCTCGGGACCTATCCCCTCAAGGCGGCCGAGGACGTGCCCTCCGAGCTCGCCGAGCGCTTCCTCGAGCGGACCGACCACCGCGTGACGTTCCGGCGCGACCTGCGCCGGAACGTGGTCTTCGGGCGCAACGATCTCGTGCACGACGCGCCCATCTCGCGCATCGACCTGCTCGCCTGCCGCAACGTCCTCATGTACTTCAACGCGGAGACGCAGGCGGGGATCCTCCGCCGGATGCACTTCGCGCTGCGCGACGACGGCGCGCTCTTCCTGGGGCGGTCGGAGATGCTCGTCCCGCACTCCGGGCTGTTCGGTCCCCTCGACCTGAGGTGCCGCGTCTTCGGCAGGCTCCCGGCCTCCAACGGTCGCCTCGGGCCCTTCCCCCTGGCCGACCCCGAGGACGCGCCGCCCCGCGCGGACGCCGCGGCCGTCGCCCACCCGGCGCTGCGCGACGCCGCGTTCACGTCGGGGTCCGGCGCGGAGCTCGTGGTCGGCGCGGACGGCACGCTCGCCCTCGCCTCGGGCGCCGCGCGGACGCTGTTCGGCCTGCGCGACGAAGACCTCGGGCGCACGTTCTCGGACCTCGAGCTGTCCTACCGGCCCGTGGAGCTGCGCTCGGCGATCCAGGAGGCCCGGAACGCCCGGACCCCCGTGATCTTCCCCGACGTGACCTGGCCCACCCCCGACGGCGCCCCGCGCCGCGTCGAGGTGCAGGTCCGGGCGCTTCTCAGCCGGGGCGAGCCCCTCGGCACGCTGATCGCCTTCCGCGACGTCACCGAGCAGCGCCGGCTCCAGGAGGAGCTCGAGCGCTCGCGCCGCGAGCTCGAGGTCGCCTACGAGGAGCTCCAGTCGACGGTGGAGGAGCTCGAGACGACGAACGAGGAGCTCCAGTCCACCAACGAGGAGCTCGAGACGACGAACGAGGAGCTCCAGTCCACCAACGAGGAGCTCGAGACGATGAACGAGGAGCTCCAGTCCACCAACGAGGAGATGGAGACGATCAACGAGCAGGTCCGCGACCGCTCCGACGACCTCGACCGCGCGAACGGCTTCCTCGAGACGGTCCTGAGCGCGATGCGCGTAGGCGTCGTCGCGGTCGACGGCGACGGTGTCGTGCAGGTGTGGAACGAGCGCTCGGAGGACCTCTGGGGACTGCGGGCCGACGAGGCGGTCGGACAGCACGCCCTCTCCCTCGACATCGGGCTGCCCATGGAGCGCCTCGCCGCTCCCCTGCGGGGGGCGCTGGCCGGCGACGACGGGCGCGCCGAGCTCGAGCTCGACGCGACGAACCGGCGCGGCCGCCCTCTCCGCTGCCGGGTGGTGACGATGGGCCTCCCGCCCCGGCACGCCCGGGGCGCGGTCCTGCTCGTGGAGGAGCTCGGGAGCTCGTAGGAGGGCCCCTAGGCCGTACGGCGTGCGGCGAGCTCCTCGCGCAGCGCGGCCGAGCGTCGACGGATCTCCGCCGAGCGCTCGCGGAGGTCCTCGAAGCGGTCCTGCCCGCTCGGCAGTTGCTCGGCCTGGAGCTGGCGTGCGCGGCGCACCCGCAGGAAGAGCTGGGCCGCCATCTGGTCGACGGCATCGAGGTCGCGCGCCGGCACCGGGTCGAGTGACTCCGATCGCGGAGCGGGCACCACCGCGCCCCGCGGGGCGTCCACGCCCTGCACGGCCTCGAGCATCCCGGGCGCGCTGCGCGCGAGCTGCCAGGCCCCGTCCTCGCGCCGACGGACGTGCCCCCGATCGGCGAGCTCGCGCATGGCGAGCGAGACCGTGGGGCGTCGCGCGCCCACCAGCCGTCCGAGCATGTGGTGCGGGAGGGCGAGCGGCAGCACCACCCCGTCACGCCCGATCCGCCCCCAGCGCTCGGCGAGGTGCCAGAACAGGGCGAGGAGTCGGAGGTCGACCCGCGGCAGTTGGGCGATCGCGTGGTGCAGGCCGAGCCGGTCGCAGCGACGGTTCCCTCGTTCCCAGAGCGCCATCATGAGCTCCGGGTAGGCGCTCGCGGCCCGCACGAAGTCCGGGTCGAGCAGCGCGAGGCGCCCCGGCTCCAGCACCGTCCAGGTCCTCGAGGTCACCAGGAGGGCCTCACGCCGGCCGCGCTCCCAGGGGTCGAGGATGTCGCCCGTCCCGAGGAGCTCGGTGCAGGTGTGGCCGGCGAGACCCACGTCGCGGGCGAAGACGCCGGAGAGCACGAGCACGCCCAGGGGGGAGCGACGGGCGGGGGGGATGCGCTCGACCTCCCACGGCCCCGTGGTCACCTTGAACTCGGGGGCCACGACGTTGGCGACCGCCCGCGGGAGCAGCTCGGAAGGGAGATCCTCCGCGAGCTCCGGGTCGAGCGCGAGGATGCGAAGACCGGATGCCACCGCGCCAGATTGCCCGGCCCGTCAGATCGCAAACGTTCGAAACCAACGTACCCCGCAAGATGCAACATCGCCGCGAGTACCGTCAGGACCGTGAGCGCTCTCGCTGCCCCTCTCGTTCCCGCCGCTCCCCGACCGGTGCTGATCGAGGAGCCGGACGTCCTGCTCCGGCGCTATGCCCGCTTCGCCGATCCGGCGGACCTCGACCGGCTCGTCCGCCGCTTCCGGCCCCTGGCCCGCAGGCTCGCGCTGCGCTACGCCCGGGGGTCTGACCCTGTGGACGACCTCGAGCAGGTCGCCAACCTCGGCCTCGTCAAGGCGCTCAAGCGCTTCGACCCCGACCGTGGCTTCGCCTTCACGTCCTTCGCGGTGCCGACGATCCTCGGCGAGCTGAAGCGCTCCTTCCGCGACACGGCCTGGTCGGCACACGTTCCGCGCGCCGTGCAGGAGCGGGTGGCGGAGGTCCGCAAGGTCATCGACGGCTGGGCGGGAGAGCAGGGGCGCTCCCCCACGCCCCGCGAGGTGGCCGAGCGGCTGAGCTGCACGGAGGAGGAGGTGGTCGAGGCGCTGCACGCGCAGACCGCCCTGTCGCCCGTCTCCCTCGACGGCCGCGTGGGCGGCGACGAGGAGGACGGCGTCTCTCTCGGCGACCGCCTCGGCGACACCGACCCGGGCTACGAGCTCGTCGACGACCGCCGGGCGATCGCGGATGCCCTGCCCCTGCTCACCGAGCAGCAGCGCGCCGTCCTGCGCCTGCGCTTCGAGCACGACATGAAGCAGAGCGAGATCGCCGGCCAGCTCGCCTGCTCGCAGATGCAGGTCTCCCGGGTGCTCCGCGGAGCGCTCGAGACGCTCGGGCTGGTGGTCAACCACCGCTCCTGCGCCCCGATCCGTCAGACGGCCGCCTAGGCAGAGGAGCCGAGGGCGGAGTGCCGCCCGCGCCAGCGCTGCTCGGCGAGCGCCTTCAGGCGCTCCAGGCCCTCGACGTTGCGGCCTTTGAGCGCGAGTTCGACCACCCGCCGGGCCACCAGGAGCGGCCCCGCGACCGGCCGCTCGCTCATCCGGATCCGCGTCTGCTCGGCGCCGAGCGGCTCGAGCCCGAGCTCGATGTGGAGGACGGCCAGCGGCCGCATCCGCGCCTCGAGCAGCAGACGCCGCTCGGGCGCGGCCTCGAGCACCTCGGTGTAGTCCTTGACGAGCGTCAGGGGCCCGACGCCCTGCGAGTGGTGGAAGCGTGAGCCGGGCTCGGGCCAGCGCCCCTCCCAGTCGCGGATGTCCTTCGCGCCCACCACCCAGACCGCGTAGGTGTCGGGATCGGCGAGGACCTCCCACACGCAGGCGGCGGGCGCCTCGGCGACGGTGGTGTTCTCGGCCATGGCCGCCTCGCCTACCCCGATGCGACGGGCGCGTCACAATCCGCCCCAGCGTGGAAGCCGCCGTCCCCGAGCACACGCGCGGCTTCCTGGAGACGGCCGGCCGCGTCCTCGCCGCGACCCTCGACTACGAGACGACCCTGGCGGAGGTCGCCCGGCTCGCCGTCCCCGAGGTCGCGGACTGGTGTGCGGTGGACATCTCGGAGGCGGATGGGAAGGTGCGGCAGCTCACCTCCCGCCATCCCGATCCCGAGCTGGAGGCCTTCCTGCTCGAGCTGCGCCGCCGCTTCCGCGTTCGCTCCCACGGCGGCGAGGGCGCGCTCGCGGTGATCGCGTCCGGGCAGCCCGAGCTCGTCGAACGGGCCGAGCCGGTGCCGGAGCTGCTCAGAACCGACGCCGAGCGCGCCCTCTACGCCCGTCTCGGCCCGCGGTCCTACCTCATCGTCCCCCTCGACGTCCGCGGCGGCCGGATCGGGGCGCTCACCCTGCTCTCCTGCCGCGACGAGCTGCGCTACGGGGCGGAGGACCTCGAGTGGGCCGGGCTGCTGGCCGAGCGCTGTGCGCTCGCGGTGGACAACGCTCGGCTCTACACGGAGGCCGAGCAGCGCTTCGCCGTGCTCGACGCGGTCTTCGCCACGGCACCGGTCGGCCTCGGCCTGCTTGACGCCGACCTGCGCTTCGTCCGGGTCAACGAGCGACTCGCCGCGCTCAACCGCCTTCCGGTCGCCGAGCACATCGGCCGGACCCCGGACCTCGCCGGGCCGGCGGGTGTGCGCCGGCGCCGGCTCTACGAGCGCGTGCTCGCGACCGGCCGCCCGGTCGTGGAGCACGAGATGGAGGGCCCGGGCGACGCCTGGTGGCTCGTGTCCGGCACCCCGATCGCCGGATCCGCCCACCCCGGCGGCGCCGCCGCCGTCGGCGTCCTCGAGACCGTCGTGGACATCACGGAGCGCCGCCGCTCGCTCGAGCGCGCCGGGCTCCTGGCGCGCGCGGGGGACGTACTCGAGTCCTCCCTGGACTTCGACACGACGCTGCGCAACGTCGCCCGCGTGGCGGTGCCGGCCTTCTGCGACTGGTGCGCGGTGCACCTCCTCGAGGACTCCGACGCCGGGCACCCCGAGCTCCCGCTCGTCGCGGTCGCCCACGCGGACCCTGCCTGGGAGGCCGCGGCGCGGGCGCTGGCCGCGCGCTTCCCGGTGGACCCGGACGACGCCACCGGCGTCGCCGCCGTCGTCCGCACCGGCGTGCCCGAGGTCACCCGCGACGTCACCGACGAGCAGCTGCGGGCGGGGGCCCGCGGGCCCGAGCATCTCGAGTTCCTGCAGAACCTCGGGATGCGCGGGGTGGTCATGGCGCCGCTGCGGGCGCGGGGACGGACCTTCGGGGCGATCTCCTTCGCCACCGCGGGCTCGGGCCGGAGCTTCTCCGCCGCCGACGTGGAGGTCGCCGTTGACCTGGGGCGCCGGGCGGCCATGGCCGTCGACAACGCCCGGCTCTACACGGCGCGTGCCGACATCGCCCACACCCTCCAGTCCCGTCTGCTGCCCACGCGGCTGCCCGACATCCCGGGCGTCGGTCTCGCTGCGCGCTACCGGGCGGCGGGCGAGTTCAACGAGGTCGGCGGCGACTTCTACGACGTCATGTCCTGCCCCTCGGGCGACTGGATCGTCGTGGTGGGCGACGTCACGGGCAAGGGCGCCGAGGCGGCTGCGGTGACCGCGCTGGCGCGGTACACCCTGCGCGCCGCCTCGCTGCAGACCGAGAGCCCGAGCGAGATGCTCGGACTGCTCAACGCGGCGATGCGCACCCAGGACGAGGGCGGCACCCTGTGCACCGCCGCGGTGGCGCGGCTGCGGCCGGGGGAGGGGCCGTTGGGCGTGACCCTCGCCCTCGGCGGGCACGAGCCGGCGCTCGTGCTGCGGGCGGACGGCCGGGTGGAGGAGGCCGGGCGCTACGGCTCGCTGCTCGGGCTCCTCGACGACCCCCGGCTCCACGACACGGCGCTCGAGCTCGGGCCGGGCGAGACCCTGCTCCTGTACACGGACGGGATGACCGACGCCGGCGCGCCGGCGGGGGCGATCGGCGAGGACGGCCTGAGCGAGCTGCTCGCCACGCTGGGCGCCGGGGCGCCGGACGCGCTGCTCCTGGGCCTCGAGCACGCGGCGGTCGCGGCCCAGGAGGGCGAGCCCCGCGACGACATCGCGCTGATGGCAATCCGGCCTCACTCGGGAATGGGGAGTGGCGATCCGGGTAGTCCTGAGACTCAGATGACTTTCACTGAGGTCGAGGTCGCCGGAGGGCCGCACGCGCCCGCCCACGCCCGCCAGGCCCTCCAGGAGCGCCTGGAGGGCACCGTGCCGGCGCCCGTGGCGCAGGACGCCGGCCTGCTCGTCTCCGAGCTCGTGACGAACTCCGTCCTCCACGGAGGCGGCATGGAGGGCGGCGACCGGGTCGGCGTCCGGATCGGCCTGACCGAGAAGCGCATCCGCATCGAGGTCTGCGATCCCGGCCCGGGGTTCGACCCCACCGACCCGGGCCACGACCCGGACGAGCCGGGCGGCTACGGCCTGTTCCTCGTCACCCAGCTCGCCGAGGCCTGGGGGGTGGACGTCGCCGACAAGACCCGCGTCTGGTTCGAGCTGCGGCGCTGACGCGGGGAGCATGTGTCGCTAGACGTAGAGGAAGAACTGGAGGTACTCCGACTGCCAGTTCTCCATGACGCCGTTCGCGTAGTCCGACGAGGTGACGTAGCGCCCCAGCGAGACGGTCTGCGGCGCCTCGTGCATGAGCCTCGCGTGGGCGCGCTCGTCGTCGTTGTACTTCGCATGACCCGCGACGGCCTGGCCGGCCAGGGCAAGCAGGAGGATCACCCCGAAGAAGATCCCGAGCGCGTGGGCGCGCATCAGTGACGGGTCAGACCGATCGTGATCGCCGCGGCGAGGCCGAGGACGATGAATGTGGTATAGACGAGGAACATGGCGCGCATGCCGGCCGTGATACCGGAGCCGCCGGATGTGTCACAAAGTTGTCACAAAGTCCTCCCCAAGCGCTATGCTCACTCCCGCCGGCGGCGCGCCTGGCCGTTCGGCGCTCGATGATCCATGCCCTCAGCCACCCGTGAGCCGCGGACCCACCAACCGCGGCATCGTCGCGGGCACCTACCTCCTCGCCTGTCTCGTGGCCGGAATCGGCCTCGGCGCGCTCCTCGGCTCGCTGGCGGGCGCGCTCGCCGCCGGGGTCATCCTCGGGGTGTTCGTGGGCTTCTTCGCGGGAATCGCGGTGGTGCGCTCCCGCTTCGGGGACCTGTGAGCGGCATGGCTCCGCTCCGCTTCGCCGACGTCGTGATCGTCGTCGCCCTCGCCCCGTTCGCGATCGCCTTCGGCGCGCCCGTCCTCGGCGTCGCGGTGGGCTGCGTCGGGTGGGCCCTGGCGCGCGCGTTCGGCGTCTGGGCCGACCGGCGCACGGCGGGCGAGACCGACCCGCGGCGCGCGCTGAGCATCGGCTTCGCCTCGTCGTTGGGGCGCGTCTGGCTGCTGGCCCTTAGCATCCTCGCCGTCGGGAAGGCCGCGGACCGCTCGGACGGGCTCGCCGCCGCACTCGTCGTCCTCGTCGCCTTCACGATCAACTTCGCCATGACCCTCCTCCTCCGCCCCGCGCGGGGCGCCTCGCGCGCCCGCCGCGCCCCCGCGCCATGAGCAAGCGCCGCAAGCTCCTCCTCGGCATCGGCGGCTTCTACCTGTTCGGGATCATCGCCCTCGTCGCGGCCTTCGGCTTCAAGCGCGCCGACAACCCCGCGTTCAAGCCCCAGGACGAGTTCAAGCTCCTCCCGTGGGTGAACCTCCCCGGTCCGTTCGACCTGAACAAGGGGGTGCTCTACCTCTTCCTCGCCGGGCTCCTGACGATCGGGACGATGCTCTACATCGCCAACCGGATGCAGGCCCGCCCCAACCGGGTCCAGACCGCCGTGGAGACCATCTACGCGTTCATGCGCGACAACCTCACCAAGGGCTCCATGGACGAGGCGATGGCCCGGAAGTGGTTTCCGTTCATCGCCACGCTGTTCCTCTTCATCTGGTTCAACAACCTGATCGGCTACATTCCGCTGCCGACCAACTCGGGGGAGACGTTCAAGCTCTTCGGGGCGGAGATCCCCGCCTTCGCGATCTTCGCGGCCACCGCGAACGTGTCCATCCCGCTCGTCCTCGCGCTCGTCGTGTTCTTCTCGTTCATCGCCGAGGGCATCCGTGTCCACGGCGCGCGGGGCTACCTGAAGAGCCTGATCCCCGGCGGGGTGAAGGGACCGATCCTGCTGCTGATCTTCCCGCTCGAGCTCGCCTCGACGTTCATGCGGCTGGTCTCGCTGACCGTCCGACTCTTCGCGAACATCCTCGCCGGGCATCTGATCATCCTGTTCATGTCCGGCGGCCTGGCGGTGCTGCTCGGCCTCCAGGTGCTCGGGTGGATCACGCTCCCGGCGGGCATCGTCCTGTTCCTGTTCGAGGTCGGCCTGGTCGCCACCCTCCAGGCCTTCATCTTCGCCACCCTGTCCGCGATCTACCTCGGCGGCTCGGCCGCCGCCGAGCACTAGCCCACTCCCGAAACGAAGGAGCTCTCACCAGTGGTCGCCACGATCATCAACCTCATCGCCCAGGCGGGCGGCCTGGACAAGGCCGGCTCGGCCGCCGGCAAGGCCATCGCCCTCGGCGCGGGCGGCGGACTCGGCGCCGTCGGCGCCGGCGTCGGCATCGGCATCATCTTCGGCAAGGTCATCGAGTCGGTCACGCGTCAGCCCGAGATGCGCGACGAGATCACCCAGATCCAGTGGCTGGGCTTCGCGCTCACCGAGGCGTGCTTCTTCTACGGCCTCGTGGCGGGGCTCATCGCCTTCTTCCTCTAGATGCCCGTCGCGGCCAGCTCGGGAGGCGGCTCGTTCCTCGTCTCGCCCAACGTCGGGCTGATGATCTGGACGCTGGTCGTGTTCGGCGGCTCGCTCTACATCCTGGGGAAGTTCGCGTTCCCGCGGATCCAGGCCGCGCTCGACAAGCGCCAGCGCGCGATCGAGGAGTCCATCGACGCATCCGAGCGCGTCAAGGTCGAGGCCGACCAGCTGCTCGAGGAGTACCGCGAGCGCCTGCACGAGGCGCGCGGCCAGGCCGACGACATCGTGGCCCGGGCCCGGCGCTCGGCCGAGCACTCCGAGGAGGAGTCCCTCGTGGAGGCCAAGCGCCGCCGCGAGGAGCTCATGGAGCAGACGCGCCGGGACATCGAGCAGGAGACCCGCCGGGCGATCCAGGAGATCCGCTCGGAGGTCGCGGACCTGACCGTGGCCGCCACGGAGAAGGTGACGCGCAAGACCCTCACGGGCGAGGACCAGCGTCGCCTCGTCGACGAGGCCCTCTCCGAGCTCGACTTCACCGCCCTGACCGGAGGGGAGCGCCGCTAGTTGGAGGAGATCGCCCAGGTCTACTCCCGGTCGCTCTTCGAGGTCGCCTCCGAGCAGGACAAGCGCGACGAGATCCGCGAGCAGCTCGGGCAGATCTCGGAGGCGATCGCGGAGAACCGCGACCTCCAGATCTTCCTGTTCTCCCCCTACTTCTCGACCGACGAGAAGGAGGACGGCTTCAAGCGCGCCTTCGAGGGGGTTGATCCCACGCTCCAGAACTTCCTCGACGTCCTGCTCGAGAACCACCGCCTGCCGGCGATCCACCGGATCCGGCGCCAGTACGACGTGCTCTGGGCCGAGGAGATGAAGCTCCTGCCCGTGGAGGTCACCTCGGCCGTCGCGCTCGACGAGGACGTCGTCCGCAACCTGGGCGAGCGCATCGGCGAGCAGGCCGACCGGAAGGTCGAGCTCACCGCCCACGTCGATCCCGACATCCTCGGCGGGGTCGTCCTGCGCGTCGGGAACTCCGTCCTCGACGCCTCCGTCCGCAACCGACTGAACCAGCTCCGCCGCTCGATCGCGCGCGGCTAGAGACAAGGAACCCCATGCAGATCAAGCCCGACGAGATCACGTCCATCCTCAAGAGCCGCATCGAGGGGCTCGACGTCGAGGATGCTGACCTCACGGAGGTCGGCACCGTCCTCTCCGTGGCCGACGGCATCGCCCGCGTCCACGGCCTGGAGAACTGCATGAGCTTCGAGATGCTCGAGTTCCCACACGACGTCACCGGCCTCGCCCTCAACCTCGAGTCCGACAACGTCGGCGTGGTGCTCTTCGGCGCGTGGGAGCACATCGTCGAGGGCGACACGGTCAAGCGGACCAAGCATTTGCTGGAGATCCCCGTGGGCGACGGCCTGCTCGGCCGCATCGTCGACCCGCTGGGCAACCCGCTCGACGGCAAGGGCGACATCGAGACCTCCGAGACCCGGCCGGCGGAGAACAAGGCGCCGGGCGTCGTCCAGCGCCAGCCCGTCAAGGAGCCCATGCAGACCGGCCTCAAGGCGATCGACTCGATGATCCCCATCGGCCGCGGCCAGCGCGAGCTGATCATCGGCGACCGCCAGACGGGCAAGTCGGCGATCGCGGTCGACACGATCATCAACAACAAGGACGCGGGCATCGTCTCGGTCTACGTGGCCATCGGCCAGCGCAAGGCGGTCGTGGTCGGGCTTGCCGAGACCCTCGCCGAGGCGGGCGCCCTCGACTCGACGATCATCGTCATGGCCGCCGCCGACGAGGCCGCGCCGGTGAAGTTCATCGCCCCCTACGCCGGGTGCGCGATGGCCGAGCACTTCCTCTACAACGGCGGCGCGGCGCTCTGCGTCTACGACGACCTCACGAAGCACGCGGCCGCCTATCGCCAGATGTCGCTGCTGCTGCGCCGCCCGCCCGGGCGCGAGGCCTACCCGGGGGACGTCTTCTACCTGCACTCCCGCCTGCTCGAACGCGCCGTGAAGCTCTCGGACGAGCTCGGCGGCGGCTCGCTGACCGCGCTGCCGATCATCGAGACGCAGGCCGGGGACGTGTCGGCCTACATCCCGACCAACGTCATCTCGATCACCGACGGGCAGATCTTCCTCGAGCCCAAGCTCTTCTACTCGGGGGTCCGCCCGGCCATCAACGTGGGCATCTCCGTGTCCCGCGTGGGCGGCAACGCGCAGATCACCCCGATGAAGAAGGTGGCGGGCAAGCTCAAGCTCGACCTCTCCCAGTACCGCGACCTCGAGGCGTTCTCGCAGTTCGGCTCCGACCTCGACCAGGACACGCAGGACACGCTGGCCCGCGGGGAGCGGCTCGTGAAGACCCTGAACCAGGGCGAGCGCCAGCCCATCTCCGTCGAGGACCAGGTCGTCCAGATCTACGCGGCCACGAATGGCTACCTGGACCGCATCGAGGTCGACAAGGTCGAGGAGTTCCTTGAGCGCCTCACCGAGTCGGTCGGCTCCGAGCACTCGGACCTCCTCGAGAAGATCGCCGGCGGGGACTGGTCCGACGAGTCGCAGAAGGGCGTGGACGAGGCCGTGAAGTCCTTCGCCGACGACTTCGGCTACGACCTCGACGAGGACGGCCAGCCCCTCGACGAGAAGGAGGGCGCGACCGCCTGATGGCCACGCAGCGCGACGTCAAGGACCGCATCAGCTCGGTCCAGAACATCCGCAAGATCACGCGGGCGATGGAGATGGTCGCCGCGGCGCGCCTGCGCCGCGCCGAGCAGCGCATCGAGCACCTGCGCCCCTACGCGGACATCATCCGCCGGATGACCCGGCAGGCGGCCGAGCGCGCGGGCCACGTCCCCAACCTCCCCATCCTCGAGGAGCGCGAGAGCGTGTCCAACGTGGGGCTCGTGCTCATCACCGGCGACCGCGGGCTCGCCGGTGCGTTCAACTCGCAGATCGTCCGGGCGGGCGTGCGGGCCGCGGCGGAGCACTCCTCTGAGGGGCACGACGCGAAGTGGTTCGCCGCCGGGCGGCGGGGGGTGTCCTCGCTGACGTTCCGCGACTACGACGTCGCGGGCGCGTTCACCGGGTTCTCGGACCGACCCGCCTACGCCGACGCGCGCGAGATCGCCCAGAAGGTGATGGCCGCGTACATCGACGGCGAGGTCGACCGCGTCGAGCTCTTCTACAACCACTACGTCTCCCCGCTCACCCAGACCGTGACGCGTGAGACCCTGCTTCCGTTGCAGCAGGCCGACGTGATGGGACCACAGGAAAACAACGGCGAACAGGGAAACAACGGCAAGGATCCGGAACAGCCGGAGAACGAGGAACAAGAGCCCGATTCTCGTGCTCTTGTCGAGTACGAGCCCGATCCCGAGGTCATCCTCGGCCGTCTCGTCCCCGACTACGTCGAGATCTCCGTGTACCGGGCGCTGCTCGAGTCCACCGCCTCCGAGCACGGCGCGCGCATGACCGCGATGCGCAACGCCTCCGAGAACGCCGGCGAGCTCGTCGACGACCTCACGCTCGAGATGAACCGCGCCCGCCAGGCGGAGATCACCCAGGAGATCATGGAAGTCGTCGCCGGCGCGAACGCGCTGAGCTAGGAGAAGCCTATGAGTGCCACCGAGGAACGCCAGGAGCAGCAGACCGACGATCAGAAGGAGAACGTCGGGCGGATCGAGGAGATCACCGGCGTCGTCATCGAGGCCGTCTTCCCGGACGAGCTGCCCGAGATCAACTACGCGATCGTGGTCAAGCGCGAGGGCGACCTCGGCGACCTCGTCTGCGAGGTCCAGCAGCAGCTGGGCGACGACCGCGTGCGCGCGGTGGCCATGGACTCCACCGACGGTCTCGCCCGGGGCATGGAGATCACCGACACGGGCGGGCCGATCACCGTCCCCGTCGGCAAGGAAACCCTTGGGCGCATCTTCAACCTGCTCGGGGAGGTCATCGACGAGGGCGAGGAGGTCGAGACCGAGGAGCGCTGGCCGATCCACCGGACCGCCCCGACAGTGGAGGCGCTGACACCGACCACGGAGATGTTCGAGACCGGCATCAAGGTCATCGACCTCCTCGCGCCGTACGCGAAGGGCGGCAAGGTCGGCCTGTTCGGCGGCGCCGGCGTCGGCAAGACGGTGATCATCCAGGAGCTCATCCACAACCTCGCCGCCGAGCACGGCGGCCTGTCGGCGTTCTGCGGCGTGGGAGAGCGTTCCCGCGAGGGCAACGACCTGTGGCTCGAGATGAAGGAAGCGAACGTCCTCGACAAGACCATCCTCGTCTTCGGTCAGATGAACGAGCCGCCCGGGGCGCGCATGCGCGTCGCCCTGTCCGGGCTGACGATGGCGGAGTACTTCCGCGACGTCGAGGGCCAGGACGTGCTGCTGTTCATCGACAACATCTTCCGCTTCGTCCAGGCGGGCTCGGAGGTGTCGGCGCTCCTCGGCCGCATGCCCTCCCAGGTGGGCTACCAGCCCACGCTGGACTCCGAGATGGGCCAGCTCCAGGAGCGGATCACCTCGACCCGCAACGGCTCGGTCACCTCCGTCCAGGCGATCTACGTCCCGGCAGACGATCTCACCGACCCCGCGCCGGCCTCGGTGTTCGCCCACCTCGACGCCACGACGACGCTCTCCCGGGCGATCTCCGAGAAGGGGATCTACCCGGCCGTCGACCCGCTCGACTCGACCTCGACGATCCTCAAGCCCGACATCGTCGGCGAGGAGCACTTCAACGTGGCCAACGAGGTCAAGGAGATCCTCCAGCGCTACCGCGAGCTCCAGGACATCATCGCGATCCTCGGGATCGACGAGCTCTCCGACGAGGACAAGGTCACGGTGGGGCGGGCGCGGCGCATCGAGCGCTTCCTCTCCCAGCCGTTCTTCGTGGCCGAGCAGTTCACGGGCACTGAGGGGCAGTACGTCCCGATCGCCGAAACGATCCGCTCGTTCCGCGAGATCCTCGACGGCAAGCACGACGACCGGCCCGAGTCGGCGTTCTTCATGAAGGGCTCGATCGACGAGGTCACCGGGTCGGACGAGGGCCAGGAGACCGGGAAGGGAGAGGAGGCCGAGGAGGGCGAGGAGCGCGAGGGGGAGACGGGCGAGAAGACCGAGGCGGAGGAGGGCTCCTAGTGGCCCACGAGAAGTTCCCCGTGTCGGTCCTCACGCCCGAGGGCGAGGTGTTCTCCGACGAGGTGGAGATGGTCTCGACGCGGACGGGGACGGGCTCGATCGGCATCCTCGCCCACCACCAGCCCCTCCTCGCCATGCTCGAACCCACGGAGCTCCGGCTCTACACGTCCGAGAGCGACCCGACCCGGTTCGCCCAGGGCGAGGGCTACCTCCAGATGGCCGGCAACCGCTGCCTCATCCTCGTCGAGGAGGCGCTGGAGCCCGACAAGCTCGACCGGTCAGACCTCGAGGAGCGCCTGCGCACGGCCGAGTCGGAGGTCGAGCAGGCCGAGGAGGGCTCCGAGGAGCGCCGCCGGGCCGAGCGCGAGAAGCGCCGGTGGGAGGCGTTCCTCAAGGTGGGCGACTCCACGTAAGGAGACGTCCTGAGCGCGATCCGCCCTTCCCCGCCGTAGTCTCCGGCGGATGGCGGACGAGCGGGCGCTCGCCGAGCGCCTCATCTCCTATGACACCTCGCGCCCCGACGATCTCTGCTCCGCGGCGGGGTTCGTCCGCGGCTGGCTGGAGGCCCGACAGATCGGGGTGCGGGACTCCTCCTTCAACGGGCTGCCCGTCATCGTCGCGGAGGTCGGGCCGGCGTCCGGGCCGCGGCTCGTCCTCCACGGGCACCTCGACGTGGTGCCCGGACGGCCCGAGCAGTTCACCCCCCGCGTGGAGGGCGACCGGCTGATCGGGCGCGGCGCCTACGACATGAAAGGGGGTCTGGCGGCGATGATGTGTGCCCTGCACGACGCCGCGGGGCAGGATCGGGTCAGCATCGCGTTCGTGTGCGCCCCCGACGAGGAGTCCGAGGAGCTCGACCGGCGCTCCACCGACGAGCTCGTCCGCGACGGTCTGCGCGCGGACTTCGCCATCACCGGGGAGCCCACCGACCTGCACATCGGGGTGCAGGCCAAGGGCGTGCTGGCCATGCGGATCGAGGTGTCCGGCCGGTCCGCGCACGGCTCCACCCCGTGGGCGGGGGACAACGCGGTCCTCAAGGCCATCGACGTCTTCCGGGCCATCGGCGCCCTGCCCTTCGTTCGCGAGTCCTCGGAGCTCTTCGACCGGCCCTCGGTGAACCTCGGGCGGATCGCCGGCGGGGACGCCGTCAACAAGGTCCCCGACCACTGCACGATCGCGGTCGACGTGCGCTACCTCCCCGGGCAGGACCCGGGCGAGATCCTCGCCGAGGTCCGCGCGATGGCCGACGTCGAGGTCACGCGCACGTTCATCCATCCGCCCGCGCTCGTCTCCCCGGCGAACCCCTACGTCCGCGCGTTGCGCGAGGCCGTGGCCCAGACCCTCGGGCACGAGGCGATGAGCGTGGGGCGCGACGGTGCCTCGGACGCGATCTCCTTTCTGGAGGCGGGCATCCCCGCGGTGGAGTTCGGGCCGCTCGGGGCCGGGCACCACGGCCCCGACGAGTGGGTGTCGATCTCCTCCCTGGTGCGCTACCGCGAGGCGTTGGGAGCGCTCATCCACGGGTTGCCCGGATGGCTCGCGCGTGAGGAAGAGGAGCCCGGGGTCGGCCTGCGGGCCATCGAGGGTGGGCTGGCGTGAACGACGAGCCGCCGCCCCGGCTGGCCCGGGGCATGGGGGCGCGCTTCGCGCTGGCCGCGGTCGTCGTCGTGCTCCTCGCCGGCACCGCGACCGCGACCGCCGTGCTGCTCGAGGTATCCGACATCGGGCAGGCGATCGGGGCAGGCGGCAGGCCCATCAAGGTCGCTGCGGACCTGCTCACGCCCGCGCTCGCGGCGGGCCCGCAGACGATCCTCGTCATCGGCTCGGACCGGCGCTTCTCGGATCGCAAGGACAAGCACAACGCCCGCTCGGACACCATCATCCTCCTGCGGATGAACGCCGACGCGAAGGTGACGACGATCATGTCGATCCCGCGCGACCTCGAAGTGGAGCTCGCCCCGGGCGGGCCGCCGGACAAGATCAACGCGGCCTACTCCCGCGGTGGGCCGACGCTGACCACGAAGGTCGTCAAGCGGGTGTTGTCCTCGCCCGGGCGGCCCTTCGAGATCAACCACATCGTCAACATCAACTTCCACGGCTTCAAGGCCGTGGTGGACAAGCTCGGGTGCGTCTACGCCGACATCGACCGCAACTACTTCAACGACAACAACCCGCCCGCGGGCGGGGGCGAGCCCTACGCGGTCATCGCCATCAAGCCTGGCTATCAGAGGCTCTGTGGCAGCCGCGCGCTCGATTACGTGCGCTTCCGCCACCTCGACACGGACATCGTGCGCGCCGCGCGTCAGCAGGACTTCCTGCGCCAGGCCAAGGCGCAGTACGGCTCGAGCCGGATCGTCGGCAACCGCAAGGCCCTCGCGCGGATCTTCGGGCGCTATACGCAGACCGACGCCGAGCTGCGGAGGACCACGGGCCTCATCAAGCTGCTCGACCTCGCGCTCTTCTCCGCCGGTCGCCCCGTGGAGGAGGTCCACTTCCCGGCGATCCTCGGGGACGCGACAGACCCCTTCGTCACCGCGTCATCGGGTCAGATCCGCAAGGCGGTGACACGCTTCCTCGGCGCGCAGGGCCCGACGACCCGGCCCCCGCGCGCGGCTCCCCGTCCGCCCGGCCGCAAGCGCCGGCAGGACCATGGCGTGAAGCCGAGCGCGGTTCCCGGCCTGGTCGACGCGACCTCCCCCGGGGAGCAGCAGGCCACCATCGCCGCCGCCAAGGTGCGCTTCCCGGTGTACTACCCGCGGCTCATCACCGCCCCGAGCCGCTACATGGGGCCGGTCGAGGGCATCTACCCGCGGGCCTACCGCTTCCGGGCGCGCGGGAGGGTCCGGAGCAACTACCGCCTCGTGCTCGACGCGGGCGGCCCCCCCGGCGAGTACTACGGGGTCCAGGGGAGCACCTGGAAGACCCCGCCGCTCCTCGCGGATCCCTCCGAGGTCCGCCGCGTGAACGGCCGCCGGCTCGAGCTGTTCTTCGACGGCCAGCGCCTGCGCGTCGTGGCGTGGAGGACACCGCGCGCGGTCTACTGGGTCTCGAACTCCCTGCTCGAGACGGTTCCGAACCGGCAGTTGCTCGGGATCGCCGCCTCGTTGACACGGGTCGGGTCCAGGCGGTGAGCGCGCGGGAGCCCGTGGCCGTCATCGGCACGGGGTACGTCGGGCTCGTCACGGCCGCGGGCTTTGCGGAGCTCGGCTCGGAGGTCTTCTGCGTCGACGTCGACGCGGAGAAGGTCGCGCGGCTCGAGCGGGGTGAGATCCCGATCCACGAGCCGGGCCTCGAGGAGGTCGTGTCGCGCAATCGCGCGCGGTTGCACTTCTCGACGGAGCTCGGGCCGGCGCTCGCGCATGCGCGGCTGCTGTTCGTGGCGGTGGGGACGCCGCCGACGTACTCGGGCGACGCGGACCTCTCCGCGGTCTACGCGGTGGTGGACGCCCTGCCGCCCTCGGAGGGGCACGCGCTCGTGATGAAGTCGACCGTGCCGGTCGGCACGGGGGCCGCGATCCGGCGGCGCCTGGCCGCGACGGGGAAGGAGGGGCTCGCCTACGTGTCGTGCCCGGAGTTCCTCAAGGAGGGCTCGGCGGTCGCGGACTTCCGGCGTCCCGACCGGGTCGTCGTGGGCGACGAGGGCGACTGGGCGGGGGACGCCGTGGCCGAGCTCTACGCCCCGCTCGACGCCCCACTCGTCCGGACCGACATCCCCTCGGCCGAGATGGTCAAGCTCGCCTCCAACGCCTTTCTGGCCACGAAGATCTCCTTCATCAACGAGATCGCGAACGTCTGCGAGGAGACGGGCGCCGACGTCGCCGAGGTCGCCCGGGGCATGGGCCTGGACGGCCGGATCGGCCCCCAGTTCCTCCAGGCGGGGATTGGATTTGGCGGTTCCTGCTTTCCCAAAGATGTATCGGCTCTGAAGCAGCTCGCGGGGAACACGGGCTATCACTTCCAGCTCCTGACCGCGGTGGTGGAGGTCAACGAGCTCCAGAAGCGCAGGGTCATCGGGAAGCTCCAGAAGCACCTCGGGTCGCTCGTGGGCAAGGAGGTGGCGTTGCTCGGGCTCGCGTTCAAGCCGCACACGGACGACATGCGCGAGGCGTCGTCGCTCGTGCTCGCGGCACGGCTGCAGGCCGACGGGGCGCGCGTGCGGGCGTACGACCCGGTGGCCGAGGAGGAGGCGGCGCGGCTGCTCGTGGGGGTGGACCTCGCCGACGACGCGCTTGGGGCGATCGCGGGCGCGGACGCCGTCGTGCTCGTCACGGAGTGGCCCGAGTTCGGCGAGCTCGACCTCGACGCGGTCAGTGCGGCGATGCGGGGTGACCTGCTCGTCGACGGCCGCAACTACCTCGACCCGGCCGCCGTCCGCGCCGCGGGGCTGAAGTACGAGGGCGTGGGACGGGCCGGCGAGAAGTGAGGGCGCTCGTGCTCGCCGGCGGTGCGGGCACCCGCCTGCGGCCTCTCACCTCCTCGATCCCCAAGCCCGTGATCCCCTTCGTCGACCGCCCGTTCATCGCCTTCATGCTCGACTGGCTGCGCCGCCACGGCGTCGAGGACGTGGTCCTCGGCTGCGGGTACATGGCCGCGGCCGTCCGCGAGGTGCTCGGGGACGGTCGCGAGCTCGGCGTGCGGCTGACCTACGTGGAGGAGCGCGAGCCGCTGGGCACGGCGGGGGCGATCAAGCACGCCGCCGCCCATCTCGGCGAGCGCTTCCTCGTCCTCAACGGCGACATCCTGAGCGACCTCGACCTGACCGCGCAGATGGCCCTGCACGCGGAGACCGGGGCACAGGCCACGATCGCCCTCGTTCCGGTGACGGACCCCTCGGCCTACGGGCTCGTGCGCCGCGCCGAGGACGGGGCGGTGACGGCGTTCCTCGAGAAGCCCGCGCCCGCGGAGATCGACACCGACCTCGTCAACGCCGGCGCCTACGTCCTCGAGGCCTCCGTGCTCGACCTCGTGCCCGACTCCGGGCCCTGCTCGATCGAGCGCGACGTCTTTCCCCGGTTGATCGGCCACGGCCTCCAAGGCTTCCGCGCGGAGGGCTACTGGCTCGACATCGGGACCCCCGAGCGCTATCTCCAGGGCACGGCGGACATCCTCTCGGGCGGGGTGGCCACGCCCGTGCGAGCCGGAGCGGACCCCGGCGCCCGCGTGGAGGGCGAGCTCGTCGCCCCGGTGCTGGTCGCTGCCCGCGCGGAGGTCGCCGCCGGCGCGCAGGTCGGGCCCGCCACGGTGATCGCCGCGGGGGCGCGGGTGGGCGCCGGAGCGCGCGTGACCGGCACCGTGGTGCTCGCGGGGGCGCACGTGGGCGCGGGGGCCGAGGTCCGCGGGGCGATCGTGGGCCCCGGCGCGGTGATCGGGGAGCGCGCCCGGGTGGAGGACGGCGCGATCCTCGGCGCGGGCGCGCGCGTGGCCCCCGGTGCCCACGTGGGCCCGCGGGAGACGGTCGAGGAGGGCGCGGGGGCATGACCTCGCTCTCCCCGGAGGCGATCGCGGCCGGCGACCCTTCCCGGCTCCTCGACGACGTCCTCGCCATGGGCGAGCATCTCCGCGACGGGCTGTGGCGCGTGGAGTCGGCCGGCTTGAGGCTGGCCGACGCCCCCGGCGGGCTCGTCGTCGCGGGCATGGGCGGCTCGGCCATCGGCGGCGCGCTCGCCGCCGCCGCGCTCGGCCCGCGCGCCGCGCGTCCCATCGCCGTCTCCCGGTCCTACGCGCTGCCGCCGTGGACGACGCAGGACACCTGCGTCCTGTGCTCGAGCTACTCGGGCGACACCGAGGAGACGGTCGCCGCCTACGCGGCCGCGGGCCGTCTGGGAGCCGTGCGTGTGGTCGCGACCACCGGAGGCCGCCTCGCCGCGGCGGCCCGGGCCGACGGCGTGCCCGTCATCCCCCTCCCGGCCGCGCTGCAACCCCGGGCCGCCGTCGGGTACCTCACGGCGGCGGCGCTCGAGGTCGCCGCGGCCTGCGGCGCCGGCCCCTCCCTGGGCTCCGAGATCGAGGCCGCCGCCGATCTTCTCGACAGCTTGAGCGCCGGATGGGGGCCCGAGGGCGCTGAGGACGGCCTCGCCCGCCAGCTTGCGCGGGACCTATACGGCACGCTGCCCGTCATCGTCGGCGCCGGGCTCACGATCCCCGTGGCCTACCGCTGGAAGACCCAGCTCAACGAGAACGCGAAGGTTCCGGCCGCCGCGGGCGAGCTTCCCGAGCTCGACCACAACGAGATCCAGGGCTGGGCGGGGGCGGACGGCCTCGCCCGTCTCTCCGCCGTGTTCCTCGACGACGTCGACTCCCACCCGCGCGACCGCGAGCGCATCGCGCTCACCTCCGAGCTCGCCCCCCACCCCGCGTTCGCGGTCTCCTCGCGTGGCGCCACCCGCACGGAGCGGCTCTTCTCGCTCGTCCTGCTCGGGGATCTCGTGTCGGTGTACGCCGCCGTCCTCCGCGGCGTGGATCCGACCCCGGTGGAGGCGCTCACCCGCCTCAAGCAGAGGCTGGCGCAAACCTTGACACAGTCGTGATAAGGTTGGCCCATCGAGGACGCGCTCACCATCCACGAGGCGGCCACGACGACGGGCTGGTCGGCGCGGATGTTGCGCTATGTGGAACGGTCCGGGCTCGTCGCGCCCGCGCGGTCGTCGTCTGGCTACCGGCTCTACGGCCCCGCCGAGCTGCAGCGGCTGCGCACCTTGCGTGAGCTCATCGAGGCCCACTCGCTCGCCCTGAGCGAGGTCGGCTTCGTGCAGCGCCTCCGGCACGAACCGGGGTTGCGCGACGCGGTCGCCGCCTGGCTCGAAGCCGAGCCCGAACGCCCCGAGGAGGTCCCGGCGGAGGACTGGTTGCGCTGGGAGCAAGCCAAGCACGAGAAGCTTCTGATGGAGGTCGCATGAGTACCACCACCCGCCCCACCACCGACTTCAAGGTCGCCGACATCTCCCTGGCGGAGTTCGGTCGTAACGAGATCCGGCTCGCCGAGCACGAGATGCCGGGGCTCATGAAGACCCGCGAGGAGTTCGGCGCGAGCCGGCCGCTGGCCGGCGCGCGGGTCACGGGCTCTCTGCACATGACGGTCCAGACCGCCGTGCTCATCGAGACGCTCACCGCGCTCGGGGCGGAGGTCCGTTGGGCCTCGTGCAACATCTTCTCCACGCAGGATCACGCGGCGGCCGCCATCGCCGCGGCGGGAATCCCCGTGTTCGCCTGGAAGGGTGAGACTCTCGAGGAGTACTGGTGGTGCACCGAGCAGGCGCTCACGTGGCCGGACGGCGACGGGCCGAACCTGCTCCTCGACGACGGCGGCGACGCCACCCTGCTCGTCCACAAGGGCACGGAGTATGAGGCCGCGGGGGCGGTTCCCGACCCCGCCACGGCCGACAACGAGGAGCTCGCCGTCATCCTCGGCGTGCTCGCGCGCTCCCTGGCCGAGGACGCCCAGAAGTGGACGCGGATCGGCGAGGGGCTGCTCGGCGTCTCCGAGGAGACGACCACCGGCGTCCACCGGCTCTACCAGATGCAGGAGACCGGCGAGCTGCTGTTCCCCGCCATCAACGTCAACGACTCGGTGACGAAGTCCAAGTTCGACAACCTCTACGGCTGCCGGCACTCGCTCGTGGACGGGATCAACCGCGCCACCGACGTGATGCTCGCCGGGAAGGTCGCGGTGATCTGCGGGTTCGGCGACGTGGGCAAGGGGTGCGCGGAGTCGCTGCGCGGCCAGGGGGCCCGGGTCGTGGTGACCGAGATCGACCCGATCTGCGCGCTGCAGGCGGCGATGGAGGGCTACCAGGTGGCCACCCTCGAGGACGTGGTGGAGACCGCCGACGTCTTCATCACCGCCACCGGTAACAAGGACATCATCACCGCGGAGCACATGTCCCGGATGAAGCACCAGGCGATCGTCGGGAACATCGGCCACTTCGACAACGAGATCGACATCGTCGGGCTCACGCGCACGCCGCGCATCGAGAAGGTGAACATCAAGCCGCAGGTCGACGAGTGGGTCTTCGCCGACGGCCACGCGATCATCATGCTCTCCGAGGGCCGGCTGCTGAACCTCGGCAACGCCACGGGCCACCCGTCGTTCGTGATGTCGAACTCCTTCACGAACCAGGTCATGGCGCAGATGGAGCTCTACGCGAACACGGGCGAGTACGAGAAGAAGGTCTACGTGCTGCCCAAGCACCTCGACGAGAAGGTCGCGCGGCTGCACCTCGACGCGCTCGGGGTCCGGCTCACCGAGCTCACCCCGGCCCAGGCGGCCTACATCGGAGTGCCCGTCGACGGCCCGTTCAAGACCGATCAGTACCGGTACTAGCCCCTCCAGGCCCACGGACGCCCCTGGTTGCGTCCTCGGGGGAGGTCCGTGCAGAGCACTGTCCCTTCCCCTGCGTCCTGCCCAGGAACGCCCGTGACCGCTGGAGGCAAACGCATCGAGTGGGCGGATGGGCAGATGCCCGTCCTCCGCTCGATCCGTGAGCGCTTCGCCCGCGAGCGGCCGCTGGCCGGGCTGCGGGTGGGCGCCTGCCTCCACGTCACGGCAGAGACCGCGTGCCTCGTCCGCACGCTCGGGGCCGGCGGGGCGGAGGTGGCGCTCTGTGCCGCCAACCCGCTCTCGACCCAGGACGTCGTCGCCGCGGCCCTCGGTGTCGAGGAGCGCGACTACGCCCGCGGCATCGCCGCGGTGGCCGCGGGCGCGCCCGACCTCGTCCTCGACGACGGCGGTGACCTCATCGCCGCGCTGCGCGACGCGCCGCTGCGCGGAGCGCTCGAGGAGACCACCACCGGCCTGCTGCGCCTCCGCCACGCACCGCCGCCGTTTCCCGTCCTCGCCGTCAACGAGGCCGTGGTCGAGCGCGCGCTCAACGACCGGCACGGGACGGGCCAGTCCGCGCTCGACGGGATCCTGCGCGCGACGAACCTCCTGCTCGCGGGCCAGGCCCTCGTCGTGCTCGGTTACGGCTGGGCCGGGAAGGGGATCGCTCAGCGCGCCCGGGGCGCCGGGGCCGCGGTGATGGTCTGCGAGGTCGACCCGCTGCGGGCGCTGGAGGCCCGCATGGAGGGCTACGAGGTCCTGCCCGCGCTGGTGGCCGCCGAGCGCGGTCGGCTGTTCGTGACCGTCACGGGCTCGCGCCGGGTCCTCGGCGCCGACCACTTCGCCCGGATGGGCGACGGCGCCGTCCTCGCCAACGCCGGGCACTTCGACGTGGAGATTGACCTCGACGCCCTGCGCGCCGCGGCCGTGGGCGGCGTGCGCGAGGTCCGTCCGCTCGTCGAGGAGTACGACCTCGGGGACAAGCGACTCGTCCTGCTGGCCCGGGGTCGCGTGGTGAACCTCGCTGCCGCCGAGGGCCATCCGGCCGCGGTCATGGACGTCTCCTTCGCGCTCCAGGCGCTGGGACTCGAGTGGCTCGTGCGCGCAGGCGCTCCCCCGGGCGTCCAGCCTGTCCCGCGGGCGATCGAGGAGCAGGTGGCGCGCCTCAAGCTCGCCGCCCTCGGCGTGGAGATCGACGCCCCCACCGCCGAGCAGACCGCCTACCTGAAGGCCTGGAGCCCTCGGACCCCATCTCCGAACCCCCTCCCGGCCGAAGGAGGCCGCCCCGCGGCGCCGGATCGCCACGGCTGATCCTCGTCGATGCGCTGCATCGACTGCGGTCATCCGCGCCGCCCGACATCCACGGACGCGGCCCCCTCCGCCTCACGATCGGTTTCGAGACAGGTTCTAGACCGCGTAGCGCTCGGAGCGCTCGTCCCGGCGGTCGGCCTCCCCGAGCATCCGCGCGAAGAGCCACGCGAGCACGATCCCCATCACGATGGACTGCTCCGTGGCCATGATCAGGCCGGCCACGGACTGGTCGTCGTGGGGTGAGAGCCCCCAGGGGTGCGGCTGGCCCTCATAGAAGGGGTAGATCGCGCTCGGCGCGAAGGTCAGCGCGATCCCCAACAGCCCCACCCCGAGCTTCGTCCCGACCATGTAGGCGAGGGGACCCAGGCCGCTCAGGCGGTGGCGCGAGGGGATGGGGGAGAGGAGGTGCCACCAGTACAGGCCGCCCGCCGCCGCGAACGAGAGGTGCTCGAGTACGTGGATGCCGGAGTGGGAGGCCGCCGCGTCGTAGAGCGCGGGGACATGCCACCCCCACATGGTTCCCACGTAGAGCACGGCCGCGGTCGCGGGGTGGGCGAGGAAGCCCGCGCGGCGCTCGATGGCCTGCACGCGGCGGGTGAGGGGACGGAGGAGGATCCGCGTGAGGCCGAGCAGGACGAGGATCGGCGCGATGTCGAGCAGCAGGACGTGCTGGACCATGTGCATCGCGAGGATCTGGTCGGCCAGCGAGTCCACCGGGGACACGAGCGCGACGAGGACGACGAGCACGCCGGCGCAGAAGGCGAGCAGGCGCCCGACCCCGGCCCGACCGACCGCGGGGCCGGCGCGGTCGCGCCGGCCCGCCCGCCAGCGCGTGACGTAGAGCGCGAGGGCGAGGGCGACGGCGAGCACGACGCCCGGGGCGAAGGTCCAGGACGCGTCGGGCGTAGCGGAAGCCGGCACGAGCACGTGCGTCGATTGTGGCAGTCCGCGCCCCACGGGCGGGAGGGCGGGGAGGAGGCTTGGCCGTGCGATGCGCCTTCTTCCCGAGGCCCTGGCCCTGCTCGTGCCGCCGGCGTGCGCGGCCTGCCGCGGGCCGAGCGGGGTCGGGATGGCGCTCTGCGCGGTGTGCTCCGGGGCGATGCCGTGGCTGCGCGGAGACCTGTGCCCGCGGTGTGCGCTGCCCCGCGAGTCGGGCACGCATCGCTGCCCGGCGGCGCGGGCGCCGTGGTCGCTGGCCTGGGCGCCGCTCGCCCACGCCGGCCCGGCGCGTGAGCTCGTCCTCGCGCTGAAGTTCCGCGGCGCGGTCGGCCTCGCCGACGCCATGGCCGCGCCGCTGGCCGCCCGGGCGCCGGCGGCCCTGCTCGCGGGCGCGGCGCTCGTGCCCGTCCCTCCCCACCGCGCGCGGTCGCGGGCCCGCGGGTTCGACCACGCCGCGTTGCTCGCCCGGGCCCTCGCGGGCCGGACGGGCCTCGCGCTCCGGCCCTGCCTCGTCCGCGCGGCGGGGACCCCGCAGGAGGGCGCGGGCCGCCGGGCCCGGCTGGCGGAAGGCCGGGCGGCGGTCTCCGTCCGCCGCGCGCCACCCTCGGTGGCCCTCCTCGTCGACGACGTCCACACCACGGGCGCGACGCTCACCGCCTGCGCGCGGGCGTTGCTGTCCGCGGGTGCGGAGGAGGTGCGCTGCGCGACCTATGCGCGGACCCGCTGACGGTCTACCATCGGACCACAGCACGCCACCAGGAGGTCCCATGCGGATCGACGTCAAGGGTCGCAACCTCTCCGTCTCCCCCGAGCTCCGGAGCCACGTGGAGAAGCGCTTCGCGAAGGTGGAGCACCAGGTGTCCGAGCTGGCGGTGCTCGAGGTGGAGGTGTGGGCCGAGCGCAACCCCGCCAACGCGTCGCCGTGCGTGGCCGAGGCCACGCTCCACCTGAAGGGCGTGACCCTGCGCGCCCACGACGCCTCCCCCGACCTCACGAGGTCCGTGAACCTCGTGGCCGACGAGCTCGCGGTGCAGGTCAAGCGCCACCGGGACAAGCGGCGCAGGCGCCGCGAGGCGCGGGCGCAGCCCGGCGCCGAGGCGCTCTAGCGCCCCTATCCTGGACTGCATGTCCTTCCTCGATCGCGCCCTGCGCATGGGCGAGGCCAAGCAGTACAAGACCTACGAGAAGCGGGCCGAGCGCGTCACCGCCTACGAGCCGGAGCTCGAGCTCGCCGACGACGACGAGCTGCGTGCGCGCGCCGACGAGCTGCGCGAGCGCGCACAGGGGGGCGAGGACCTCGACGACCTCCTCCACGAGACCTTCGCGCTCGTGCGCGAGGCGGCGCGCCGGACCGTGGGCATGCGCCACTTCGACGTGCAGCTCGTCGGCGGGATGGTCCTCCACGGGGGCTCCATCGCCGAGATGCGCACGGGCGAGGGCAAGACCCTCACCGCGACCCTGCCCATGGTGCTCAACGCGCTCGCGGGCCGCGGGGTGCACCTCGTAACCGTGAACGACTACCTCGCGCGCCGCGACGCCGAGTGGATGAGCCCGATCTACCACGCGCTCGGGTTGACCGTGGGGGTCCTGCAGAACATGCAGGAATACGAGGACAAGCGCGCCGCCTACGCCGCGGACATCACCTACGGGACGAACTCCGAGTTCGGCTTCGACTACCTGCGCGACAACATGGCCCAGTCGCTCGAGGAGAAGGTGCAGCACGGCGGCCGGATCACCGAGGACGGAAAGCCCCTGGCCACCCACAACTTCGGGATCGTCGACGAGGTCGACAACATCCTCATCGACGAGGCGCGGACGCCGCTCATCATCTCCGGCGCTCCCGAGCAGGCCGCTGACTTCTACGTGAAGTTCGCCAAGCTCGCCCGGCAGATGACCCCGGGCAAGCGTCCGGAGGGGCTCGACCCGAAGGGGAAAAAGGAGTTCGTCGCCGACTTCGACTACGAGTTCGACGAGAAGCACAAGACCGTCGCGGTGACCGAGCGCGGAGTCTCCAGGGCCGAGCGCTTCCTGGGCATCGATCACCTCTACCGCGCCGACAACGGCCACCTCGTCAACCACCTCAACCAGGCGCTCAAGGGCGAGTCTCTCTACAAGCGCGACGTCGACTACGCGGTGGTCGACGGCGAGGTGAAGATCATCGACGAGTTCACGGGCCGCATCCTCGACGGCCGGCGCTGGAGCGAGGGGCTCCACCAGGCCGTCGAGGCCAAGGAGGGGGTGCGCGTCCAGGAGGAGAACCAGACCCTCGCGACGATCACCCTGCAGAACTACTTCCGGATGTACGACAAGCTCGCGGGGATGACCGGGACCGCCCTCACCGAGGCCACCGAGTTCATGAAGATCTACGAGCTGCCGGTCGTCGAGGTCCCCACGAACCAGCCGATGGTGCGCGCCGACCAGAACGACCAGGTCTACAAGACGCGGGACGGGAAGTGGTCGGCGGTGCTGCGCGAGATCGAGGCCCGCCACGAGCGCCGGCAGCCCGTCCTCGTGGGGACGATCTCGGTCGAGGTCTCCGAGCTGCTCGGGAGCAAGCTCGCGGCGAAGGGGATCCCGCACGCGGTGCTCAACGCCAAGCCCGAGCACGCCGAGCGCGAGGGCGACGTCATCGCCGAGGCCGGCCGGCCCGGCGCGGTGACCATCGCCACGAACATGGCCGGTCGCGGCGTGGACATCAAGCTCGGCGGCAACCCCGAGCACCTCGCCCACCTCGAGGTCGCCAAGCTCGGCTCGAAGGCCGGCGACGAGGACTTCGACGAGCACGTCGAGAAGGTCACTCCCGAGATCGAGCGCCGCGTCGAGGAGGCCCGCGAGCTCGTGTTGGCGGCCGGCGGCCTGTTCATCTGCGGGACCGAGCGCCACGAGTCGCGCCGCATCGACAACCAGCTCCGCGGCCGCGCCGGCCGCCAGGGCGACCCGGGCGAGTCGCGCTTCTTCCTCTCGGCCGAGGACGATCTCGTGCGTCTGTTCGCCGGGGACCGGATCTACAAGATCCTCGACCGCCTCGGCTCCGTCGACGACGAGGGCAACGAGGAGCCCATCGAGGCGAAGATGCTCTCGAAGCAGATCGAGAAGGCGCAGCGGCGCGTGGAGGAGCAGAACTTCCTCATCCGCAAGCGGGTCCTCGAGTACGACGACGTGATGAACGAGCAGCGCCGCGTCGTCTACGAGTACCGCGACGACATCCTCGAGGGCCGCGACATGAGCGGGACGGCGCGCGAGGAGATCGGGAACCTCGTCGAGCGCCTCGTCGCGGAGTACTGCGGCTCGGACTACCTGGAGGAGTGGGACCTCGACGGGCTGTGGGTGCAGGTCGACGAGACGTGGCCCGCCACGTTCGGCGTCGAGGACCTCGAAGCCGACGAGATCAATCGCGAGGAGCTGACCCAGCGGTTGGCGGCGGACGCGCTGGCGCTCTACGACCAGCGCGAGACCGAGCTCGGCGAGGAGCTCATGCGGGCGCTCGAGCGCTTCATCCTGCTCGACACGATCGACAGCCGCTGGCGCGAGCACCTCTACGACATGGACTACCTGCGCGAGGGCATCCACCTCCGCGGGTTCGCCCAGATCGAGCCGCTCGTGGCCTACAAGAACGAGGCCTACACGCTGTTCCAGGACCTCATGAACTCGATCTGGACCGACTTCGCGCGGATGATCTACCACGCCGAGATCGAGCTTGAGGGCGGCGACGGCGCCGGGGTGCCGGTCGCCCCGCCGCCGCGTCCGGGCCCGGGGTCGGCGACGCAGGCCGGGCGGGTGTCCTACTCCGGCGGCCAGGGGTTCGACCCGCGGGCGGCGATGGCGCTGGCGGCGAGCGGGGCGTCCCCGGATGATGTTGCGCTCGACGTGGGCGACGGAGAGCTCGACGAAATTCCGGCCGCGATCCCCGTCCAGCAGCGCGTCCTCGACGACACGGAGACCATCGGCCGCAACGACCCCTGCTGGTGCGGAAGCGGCAAGAAGTACAAGAAGTGTCACGGCGCGTGACCTTTTCCGGCTAGGCCGCTCTCCAGAGGCATGAGAACATCACGCCTCATTTCGACCACTCGCCTCCGGCGAGCGGTGCCCGCGGCGGCCCTCGGGGCCGCCCTGCTCGTGCCGTCGGGCGCCTCGGCGGCCTCGACGCTGCACGGCACCGTCGTCAAGCGCTCGAGCAAGGCCTTCGTGGTCGCCAACCCGGCCGGGCGCCTGTCCCTGGTCCACGCGAACCGCACGCCGCGCACGCGTCACTCCGTGACCGTCCGGGTCAGCCGTCTCGCCGACGGCTCCTACCGGGCGACCCGGGTCCGCACCGGCGGCGTCCGGCGGACGGCGCGCATCCGCGGGACGGTGGGCTTCCGCAGCCGCCGCTCGTTCGCGGTGGTCGCCGGCGGGGCGCAGCTCAGCGTCCGCACGCAGAAGCGCGTCTCCGCCCGCACGGGCTCGCGCGTCGTCGTGCGGGTCACCATCGATCCCAGCGGCGATCTCACCTCGGATGACACCACGCCCACCACCACGGGCGCCGCGGGCTTCTCCATCGAGGGCACGCTGACCGCGATCGACGCGACCGCGGGCACCCTGACGATCACGGATCCCGACGGGACCGGCACGCTGACGGTGAGCGTTCCGAGCACGATCGACATCTCCGCGCTGACGCTCGGCGAGGACATCTCGATCTCCGTCGCGCAGGGCGACGCGGGACTCGTGCTCGTGACGATCGACGACACGGCCAACGCCGGCGACGACGAAGGGGACGACTCCGGTCCCGGCGATCGCGGTGAGCACGGCGACGACGGCGATCACGGCGACGACGGCGGGCACCACGCTCACGGTCACGGTGACGACGGTGACGACGGGGACGACGGTGACTCGTCGGGCTCCGGCTCCTCCGGCTCCGGCGGCGGCGAGGGCTGATCGCCCCGTGAGCCCCTGGCTCTCCGACGCCCTGCTCCGGAGCCAGTCCGACGAGCGGCTCGTGGCCCTCGCCCGCGAGGGCCGCGAGCGGGCGTTCACGCTCCTCGTCGAGCGCCATCGGCGCCCCCTGCTGGTCCTCGCCCACCGAGAGGTGGGCGAGGGTCGTGCGGAGGACGCCGTGCAGCAGGGGCTCCTCCAGGCCTGGTCTGCCCTGGCTCGCGGCGCGCGGGTCGAGCACCCGCGCGCCTGGCTGCACCAGATCGTCCGCCACGCGGCGTGGAAGGGTGCCGCGGGGGCGGGCGCGGACGCCGAGCCGCTCGACCCCGAGTGGGCGGGAGGTCGCACCGCGGACGCCGAGGTGGAGGGGCGCCTCGACCTCGACGCGCTCCTCGTGGGCATGGCCGCGCTGCCCGAGCGCCAGCGTGCGGCGATCGTGCAGACGGAGTGGGAGGGCCGCTCGCGGGAGGAGATCGCGGGCTCGCTCGGCCTCAGCGAGGGCGCCGTCCGCCAGCTCGTCCACCGCGCCCGCTCCTCGCTGCGGACCGCGGTGACCGTGCTCACCCCCACCCCGCTGGCGGCCTGGGCCGCCCGGTCGATGGGAAACGACGGGCTGGTGTCCCGCCTCGGCGACGTCCTCGCGCCCGCCGCGGGCACGGGCGCACTTGTGAAGATCTCGACGGTGGTCATCGCCTCGGGCGCCGTGGCGACGGGCGTGTCCGAGGTGCGCGACCACGGAGCCACGCAGCGCCCTGACCCGCGGGCCGCAGCCGTCACGACAACGCGTTCGGGCGACCTCTCAGAGCGCTCCTCCCTCGCCCCGGCGACCCCGGCCACCGCGCTCCGGACCACCGCGTTCCCCTCTCGCCGGACGGCGAAGGCAGAAGGTGGGCGCCGCCGGACGGGCGTCGCGGGTGGAGGTCAGCTCATCCCCTCGCACGAAAGCCCCTCGGGTCAGATCGGTCCGGGCGGGAAGGGGCATTCCTCCGGACCGGGACCCGATGGGTCCGGCCCGCGGGACGGCGGCCCGGGCGACGGGCGCGGGGACACCCGGGTCGGGGCACCCGGGCCCGGCCCGGGCGGCGACGCGCCGAGTCTCGGGCTACCGGACGGCGGGGAACGCTCCGGGCCCGGTCCCTCGGGCCCGGGCTCGTCGGGCCCAGGCCCTGGCTCCGGTGGACCGGTCCCCCCGCAGCCCGATTCCCGTGACGGCGGAGGCGGCCCCCGGCCCGTCGGGCTCGGCGGACGGCCGCCACGGCGGGGAACGCTCGGGGTGATCCTCGGGCCCGGGCCGCCCGCTGGTGGCGGCGACGACGACGGCTACTAGGTCCGGCGCGGCCGGACCGCCCCGATCTCCACGTTCTCAGACCGGCGTGCCGAGGAGCTCCCGAGGTGCTGGTCGAGCGCCGCGGCCAGGTCCTCCGGTGTGCCGGATGACGTCGCCGCGCTGCCATTTCCACGCCGTCGCGAGCAGAACACGCCGCACGGCTTCCAGTTCGCCGAGGCCCTCAACGAGACCATCTGGAGGCCTTCCAGACGCGCTCATGGAGCCCTACTTCACAGTCATGGATCCGTCGAGCGCGTGGTCGGGGTCGATGTAGGCCTCGCGGAAGATCTGATGGTTACCCGAGTACCAAGTCGACACGAAGGTCGCGTTGTCGCGGGCCGCGTTGAGCTCCCCGAATGTCGTCACCGCGACCTGGCAGTCGGGGATCGACCCGCCCTCCTCGAGCTCGAGCTCGCCGATATCGACGAGGTCGAAGTCCCCGTGATGCTCGTGGTGCGGTACTCGTTCTCGATCATCGCTCGCTCTCTGCGAAGAGTCGCCGCCGCACGGCGAACGAAGCCGTCCCCTCGCTCGCGGTGGTTGGGGGATAGCCTCTCACTCCATGGCCGACGACGCTCCCCCCCAGCCCGCCCCGGAGCGGCTCGCGGCGATCCGCGACCAGCTCAAGCTGCTCGCGGACTACCTTTGACCCCGCTGCCCTGGAGGCCCGTGCGGGCGAGCTCGAGGGCGGGATGCAGGCGCCGGGATTCTGGGACGACCCCGAAACGGCGGCGCGCACATCGGCCGAGCACGCCCGCCTCACCCGCCGCCTGACGGAGTACCGCGCCCTCGAGCGCAACGCCGGGGACCTTCCCGAGCTCGCCGAGCTCGCCGAGGAGGATCCGGAGATGGCCGCCGAGCTCGGCGTCCAGCTCGCCGACATCGAGGCCCGCCTCGAGCGCCTCGAGGAGCAGCGGCTCTTCGCGGGGCGCTACGACGCGGGCGACGCCCTCGTCACCGTGAACGCGGGCGCCGGCGGCACCGACGCCCAGGACTGGGCGGAGATGGTCCTGCGCATGGAGATGCGCTGGGCCGAGCGTCGCGGCTTCTCCACCGAGCTCCTCGAGGCCTCCGCGGGGGAGGAGGCCGGCATCAAGTCCGGCTCCTTCCGCGTCGCGGGCGAGAACGCCTACGGCCTCTACTCCGCGGAGAAGGGCGTGCACCGGCTCGTGCGGCTAAGCCCCTTCGACTCGGCCAACCGCCGCCAGACGTCCTTCGCGGGGGTCGAGGTGTCGCCCGTGGTCGCGGACTCCGAGGAGGTCGGGATCGACGCCGACGACCTCCAGATCGACACATACCGCTCCTCGGGCGCCGGCGGGCAGCACGTGAACAAGACCGACTCGGCCGTGCGGATCACCCATCGTCCGTCGGGGACCGTCGTCCAGTGCCAGAACGAGCGCTCCCAGACCCAGAACCGGGCGATGGCCATGGGGATGCTGCGCTCCAAGCTCGCCGAGCTCGAGGAGCGCCGGCGCCGCGAGGAGATCGCCCGCGAGCGCGGCGAGGCCCAGGACGTGAACTTCGGCTCGCAGATCCGCTCCTACGTCCTGCACCCCTACACGCTCGTCAAGGACCACCGCACGGATGTCGAGGTGGGCGATGCCAACCGCGTCCTGGGTGGCGATCTCGACCCCTTCGTCCGGCCCTACCTGCTGAAGTCCGCGGAGTGACGCCGCCGCCGCCCGAGCAGCCCACCGCGCCCTACGCCTCCCTCACGCGGTGGGCGGCGGCGCCGTCGGGTGCAGGCCACCGCGGCCCGACGCGTCGGCCCGGGCGAGATCCTGGGCGAGGAAGTAGTTGAGAAGCGTCCGGATGCCGGCGATGGCCCCGAGCTTGCCGATCTCGTTGAAGCTTGGCGAGACCGCGGTGGCGAGGAGGTCGGCCCCGAGCTGGAACTCCAAGCCGAGGGCGAGGTACCGCCCGAGCATGAGTCGGACGTCCTCGTAGCCCGAGGGGCGCATGCGCAGCTCGCTGGCCACCCAGCGGAGGAACGAGAGCAGCACGCCGACGGCGATGATGAGCGCGCCGACGGCCTCGACGACGAGCGCGACGTCGTGGACCGCGGTGCGCAGAGCGTCTTCCACGACGCTTCTCTACCCGGGTGCGGAGATCCGCACCAACCAGGAGATCGCCCGCGAATACGGTGGAGGACGTGATCGACCTCGACGCCCTCGTCGCCCGTGCCCTCGCCGAGGACCTCGGCCCGGGCGACGTCACGAGCGTGGCGACCGTGCCCGCCAGCGCGCGGGCGCGCGCGCGGATCCGGCAGAAGGCGCCCGGGGTCGTGTTCGGCCTCGACGCCGCCGAGGCCGTCTTCCGGGCGCTCGACCCCGAGGTGGAGCTCACCCGCCTCGGGCCCGAGGGGGAGTGGCGCGAGGACGGGCCGGTGCTCGAGGCGGTGGGTGGCGCCCGCGCCCTGCTCGGCGCCGAGCGCACCGCGCTGAACCTCCTCGGTCGCCTGTCGGGGGTCGCGACGCTCACCGCGCGCTACGTCCATGCGGTGGAGGGGACGGGTTGCCGCATCCTCGACACCCGGAAGACGACCCCGGGACTGCGGACGCTCGAGAAGGCGGCCGTCCGCGCCGGCGGGGGGGAGAACCACCGCTTCGGCCTGTGGGACGCCGTGCTCATCAAGGAGAACCATGCCGCGCTGGGCGGCGGCGTGGGAGTGGCCGTGCGCAGTGCCCGCGCGGCCCACCCCGGTCTCCTGATCGAGGTCGAGTGCGCCGACCTCACGGAGGTCGACGAGGCCCTGGCGGCGGGCGCGCCGCGCATCCTGCTCGACAACATGGGTCCCGAGGAGCTCCGCGCCGCGGTGGAGCGCATCGCCGGGCGCGCCGAGACCGAGGCGAGCGGCGGGGTGGACCTCGCGTCGGTCCGGCCGATCGCCGAGGCGGGCGTAGACTTCGTGTCGGTCGGCGCGCTCACCCATTCGGCCCCCGCGCTCGACCTCTCCCTTCTCCTCGAGCCCCTGTCATGACCGCCCCGCTCCTGCTCCTCGAGGACATCCCGGCCCTCCAGCGCGAGGTGCGGAGGCTCGCCGCCGAGCGCGACGCGGTCGTCCTCGCCCACAACTACCAGCTGCCCGAGATCCAGGACGTCGCCGACTACGTGGGCGACTCCCTCGGGCTCTCCCGGCAGGCCGCGGAGGCGTCCGCGCGGACCATCGTGTTCTGCGGCGTGCACTTCATGGCCGAGACCGCCTCCGTCCTCTGCCCCGGCAAGATCGTCCTGCTGCCCGACCTTGACGCGGGCTGCTCGCTGGCGGCTTCAATCGACGCCGACCAGCTCCGCGCGTGGAAGGCCCAGCATCCGGGCGCCGTCGTCGTGATGTACGTGAACACGACGGCCGCGGTCAAGGCCGAGACCGACTACTGCTGCACGTCGTCCAACGCGGTCGCCGTGGTGCGCCACATCCTCGCCGAGCACGGTCCGGACACGGAGATCCTCTTCGGGCCGGACATGTTCCTCGGCGCCTACGTGGAGAAGACGCTCGGCGTCACGATGCACGTCTGGGACGGGGAGTGCCACGTCCACGCCGGCATCCGGCCGACCGACATCACGCGCGTGCGCGAGGCGCACCCGGGCGCGGACTTCCTCATCCACCCCGAGTGCGGGTGCTCGACCTCGGCGATGGAGTACGTCGCCGCCGGCGACATCGACGCCGACGGGGTCCACATGCTCTCCACGGGCGGGATGCTCGACTTCGCCCGCAGCGCGCCGGCCGGTCAGAGCGTCGTGGTGGCCACGGAGACGGGAATGCTCCATCCCCTGCGCCAGGCGGCGCCCGACGTGGACTTCGTCGCGGCCAACGAGAAGGCCCACTGCCGTTACATGAAGATGATCACGCTGCCGAAGCTGCGCGACGCGCTGCGCGACGGGCGGCCCGAGGTCCGGGTGGACCCGGAGCTCGCGGTCCGCGCCCGGGTGCCCATCGAGCGCATGGTCGCGATCACCCCCTGAGCGCGACGCCCTCGTCCACGGCTCGGCAAACGAACGCGAGAGGCATCACCCACCACCGATCAGGGCACTGGGCAACATGACTCGTAGAGTTGGACTTGAATTACCCCCGCCACGGATGCCACGGAGGGGTTAAGCACGCAAGTGGCATCCGAACTCAAGCAAGTGGCATCCGGAGGCGAGCCTAGAGCGTATCCTGCCAGGTCTTGAGTTCGCTGAGCCATGCAGGCTGCAGCCACTCGCGCAGACGAACCAGGACATGCTCCTTTGCGTCGAGATAGCCGAACGTGAACGCCCTATCGGTTGCTACAAACGGCCCCTGCCGCTGCTCACCGCCGGCGCTACTATCGATAACTTCGACGAACGCAAGGGCAGCTAGCACACCCTTGAAGGTGCGCCCGAACGGATGGACTGAGACTACAAGGACAGTTGCGCGCTGTTCGTGCTCATGGACAATTGAGACCCGCACCCAATCGCGATACTCGTGGGTGTCCACAGCATAGTTCAACGTTCGCGCAGCTTCCCGTATCTGGTTTTGATACCAATGACGCTTATCGCTCGGAGGACGGAACACATGGGCATGGTAGTCGCCACCGAGTCCCTCCGCACGCAGGCGCTCGTTGAACTGATTTCGGCGTTCGATCAGTTCCGTCTCGAGTGCAGACATGACCCCTGCTCCGAGAGTTTTAACGTCTTCATATACGGCGAGTCGATTGGGTAAGCGTTCAGTTGGTCGGGGGGACATAAGCTCGTGGCGGCGAATCCTGCGGTGTGGAGCGAGCCGAGGCGGAGGCGATCTATGAGCGGCGCGACGCCGTGGTGGGGGTGTTGTTGGAGCTCTCGGCGCAGAACGAGCGGTTGATCGGGCAGGTTGAGCGGTTGGCGGCGCGGGTTGCGCGTCAGGAGGAGCGGATCGCTCAGCTTGAGCGTCA